>ENA-OURV01000045-OURV01000045.1-human-gut-metagenome-genome-assembly--contig:-NODE-45-length-92950-cov-5.884698_pt1 | contig 92950 bp, 81 predicted proteins | sample MGYA00242141_ERZ509072 | MGnify/ENA primary metagenome ERZ509072 (study PRJEB26280, sample SAMEA2338763) | human gut metagenome | biome: human gut; feature: human-associated habitat; material: faeces... | reverse complement strand
TTGCCAAGGAGGGGGTCGCGAGTTCGAATCTCGTTTTCCGCTCCATTATTACGGCGACATAGCCAAGCGGTAAGGCAGAGGTCTGCAAAACCTTTATCCCCGGTTCGATTCCGGGTGTCGCCTCCATATTCATGCCGGAGTGGCGGAATTGGCAGACGCAAGGGACTTAAAATCCCTCGGGGAGTGATCTCCGTACCGGTTCAAGTCCGGTCTTCGGCACCATCTCCATATACACGTTTTTTGTACCGAATGTTACAAAAACTTCTTCAATGTTGATAGTTACTTGCTCAACGAACAAGTCTATCAATATTTTTTATTCAAACATTATTTTTGGAAAAGTTAAGTTTGCGGCTTAACACTTTCGGGGCTGGTTATGCTTTTGGCATTTCCAGCTTTTCCAATTTTATAGGGTATTTATTTTAATAATAAACTAAAAACACCGTCTACTTTTGCAGACGGTGTTTTTATAGTGCCTGTAAAGGCTAAGTCTTTGATAGTGCCCGCAAGGGGCTATGTACTATTATATTACAACTTAACATCGTTTTTGTCAAATAGAGTTGGTAAATAATATTTTTATTTTTTCGTCTATCTGTGTTAGGGTATTATCAGATACTTTGATGCCGTGCAAGGCGTTTTTACTTGAAAGCGGGTCATAAATTCTATACTTACTGATAGTAGTAATTTGCCCGATTAAAACTATACTTCCGGTTTTCATTCTTGTCAATTCTTTTGAAACAGCTGTCTTTTCATGGCTTCCAGCAGGCAAACGGTTAGTTTTATTAATTATTTCTTTATATATTTCATTGCCGATAAAAATTCTATCTTTACCAAGTTTTTCTAGGTTAGTATGTTCTTTTACTGATGTTAGAGGCACTACGGTTAAAAGGTTTGATTGCAATGGGTTTTTAACATCTAAAACTATGGCATAATGAAGCCCACCGTGTTCTCGACCTATGCGGTGACCAAAATTTACTTTAATAACATCGCCGCGTTTATAACGTTTAAATTTCATATTGTTGTTACTTTCATAGGTCAAAAACTTAACATAGTCTAAAATCCAGTAAGATATTGTTTGAACAATTTTAATTGATTTTTCGTCATTAGAATTTAAACGTTTTGTCAAAAATTTATCCAAAGTTAAAAGTGCATTAGCTTTAATTTCAGTTATTTTTGCTGTTCCAAGATTCATATATAATATCCTCCGCTTGGTTATTTAATTTTATAGTTTACAGCCATAATAATTATCCGAAACATTTTAATCGTGATAATATTATGCACTAAACATATCCAAAATGCAATATAAAAAAGACATTGAGTTATTTAAGCAAAGTTATATTGATTATGGCACTGTAACGTGGCTTGACGGCGAAATTGATATTTCACCCGAAGAATTATATAATAAAGGCGTTGAAGTAAAAGAACAAACTGCATAAAATAGAAAGTTAGTAAAGCCCGGAATTATTCTGCCGGGCTTTCTTACTGTTTACTGCGCTTTTACAGCTTCTTTACGGCGTTTTGTTGACATTGCTTTTTAAAAATAATATAATAGATTAGTCGCATAAGAAGCTGCGGCGTTATTATTTTTTTAGCATTACCCTGCTGCCGTGAGCAGCCAGCAAGAGAGGAAGAAAGACTTTTATGATAAGAAACGATTTGCGTAATATTGCAATTATTGCCCACGTTGACCACGGCAAAACAACCCTTGTAGATGCTATGCTGAAACAGAGCGGCATTTTCAGGGCCAACGAACATGTTGAAGAACGCGTTATGGACTCTAACGCACTGGAACGTGAACGCGGCATTACTATTTTGGCAAAGAACACGGCTGTAATGCACAACGGTACTAAAATTAATATTCTCGATACTCCGGGCCATGCCGACTTCGGCGGCGAAGTAGAACGCGTGCTCACCATGGTTGACGGCGTACTGCTGCTTGTAGATGCTTACGAAGGCCCTATGCCGCAGACCAAATATGTTCTGCGCAAAGCGCTTGAACGCAATTTGAAACCTATTGTTGTTATTAATAAAATTGACCGCCCCGACCAGCGCGTAAACGAAGTTATTGACGAAGTTCTGGATTTGTTTATTGAACTGAATGCCAATGACGACCAGCTGGAATTCCCGGTTGTTTTAACTTCTGCCCGCAACGGCATTGCCAAACTTTCCATGGAAGATGAAAGCGACAACCTGGAACCCTTGTTCCGCGTAATTTTAGAGAACATTCCCGCACCGGACGTTGATACTGAAGCTCCGCTGCAAATGCTTGTTAATACGCTTGATTACGACGATTATGTAGGCCGCATTGTTGTAGGCCGTGTTGTACGCGGTACCATTCACAACGGCGAAAATATTATGCTGATGGACAATAGCAGCAACCGCAAGGCTAAAATCGGCCGCCTGTATACCTATCAGGGCTTAAAGCGCGTTGAAGTTGACGAAGTTGCCGCAGGCGATATCGTTGCTTTAATCGGCCTTGCCGACGCTAATATCGGCGATACCATTGCCGACGCCGAAAACCCCGAAAAACTGGAAGGCATCAGCATCGACGAGCCTACTCTTTCCATGGTATTTTCCGTTAATACCAGCCCGTTTGCAGGCCGCGAGGGCGAGTTTGTAACAAGCCGCCATCTGCGTGAGCGCCTGTTTAAAGAAGTTAAAACCAATGTAGCCATGAGGCTTGAAGAAACGGAAAGCCCGGATTCTTACATTGTTAAGGGCCGCGGCGAACTGCATCTTTCCATTTTAATTGAAACCATGCGCCGCGAAGGCTATGAACTGCAGGTTGGCAAACCGAAAGTTATTACCCACCGCGACGAAGAAGGCAATTTGCTTGAGCCTATGGAAGCGCTGACTATTGATGTGCCGCAGGACTTTATGGGCGCCGTTATGGAAGGCCTTGGCCTGCGTAAGGCAGAGCTCCAGAACATGACCGAAATGGCTGGCTACCTGCGTATGGAATTTTTAATTCCGGCGCGCGGCCTTATCGGCTTCCGCAACCAGTTCTTAACCGATACCAAAGGTAACGGCATTATGAACCACGTGTTTGCAGGCTATGCGCCTTATAAAGGCGATATTCCGGGCCGTACCCGCGGCAGCCTTGTTGCTTTTGAAGCCGGTGAAACCACTTCTTACGGCATCAGCAACGCACAGGAACGCGGCACCATGTTTATCGTGCCGGGCGAACAGGTTTACGAAGGCCAGATTATCGGCGAAAACAGCCGTGAAGATGATATGGACGTTAACCCCTGCAAGAAAAAACATGTCAGCAATATGCGTGCTTCCGGCAGTGATGAAGCAATCCGCCTGATTCCGCCCAAAACCTTCTCTCTGGAACAGGCTCTGGAACACATTAACGATGATGAACTTGTAGAAGTAACACCCAAGAGCATCCGTATGCGCAAGAAAATCCTCGACAGGGTTGAACGCGGCAGACTGCGTGCGCGCAATAAACAATAAATTTTTGCCAAAAGCAGGATTTAAAAATTTTTTGTAGAAGTATTAACAGTACATTAGCTGAAATATGAATTTGGATGGAGGCACAGGAGATGGATTTAAAAAACACTGCTTTAAAGTTTTGGCATACAGATACTGAAGAAGTTGGCTACGGCGGGCCTTGCCTTGTAAAATCCGGGCATATGGATATTTTGGTGCGTACCCCGCGCCAGTTCAGCGATGTGCGTGAATATGCAGATGCGTTGATGAGCGGCTCCACGCTGATGATTTCTTTTGAAGCTGTGGACTGCGTAATGCGCAACCGTATTTTTGATTACCTTAACGGTGTAAGCTATATTATCGGTGCGCGCGTATCCAAAGTGCAGGACGATATGCTTTTGTATGCTCCTTCTTCCGTAGAAATAAACAAAGAAGCAGGTAAAAAATCTTCCCGCTCCTGGCTTGGCAGATAATAAATAAAACTTTTAACGCCTGACGGTTAATGCCGCCAGGCGTTTTTATGTAGGCTTGTTTTTGTAAACTTTGTAACTGTATGCGGCAGTTTTTGGCGGCGATATGCAAAAAAATTGCTGCTGTTTATGGCTGCGGCAGGTATTTTGCATAGTTTAAGCGAATAATATACTTTATAAGTTTATTTAAATTTTTGATGGGAGATGATGATATGCCGTATTTGCTTTTTACATTAATTATCAGTATTATTGTGGCGGTATTTGCAGTGCAGAACGCTGCTGACGTAACGGTTGGCTTTTTGATGTGGACGGTGCAGACCAGCCTTGTTGTGGTAATTTTGGGCGCTGCGCTTTTGGGTGCGCTGGCGATGGGCTTTTTTACGCTGATGCTGAAAGCCAAGCACTATTTGTATAACAAGAGCCTGAAATTTGAAATTGACCAGCTGAAAAAAGAAAATGCCAAATTAAAAGAAGAAAAAGAAATGCTTATGCACAGCCAGCGCAATAAAGAACTGGAAAAACCTGCGGAAGAAGCTGATAGCAAAGCATGAAGAAACATAAAATATGGCAGTTTAACGAATTTAACAGGGAAGAAGCGGAAAAACTGGCGCAGCAGGCTGGCGTTTCGCCGCTGGTGGCAGGTATTTTGCTGAACCGCGGCATAAAAGATGCCAAAAGCGTGCGTGAGTTTTTATACGGCAGCGCCGAGCCTTACCACGACCCGTTTTTAATGAAGGATATGCAAAAGGCGGCAGAACGTATCCTGCGCGGCATTGATGCCGGCGAACGCATTACGGTTTACGGCGATTACGATGTGGATGGCATCAGTGCAAGCTCGCTTTTATATTTGTTTTTAAAAGACTGCGGAGCAGATGTTAACACTTACATACCGGAGCGTAAAAGCGAAGGCTACGGGCTGAATATTGACGCGCTGAACCATCTGGCGGAAGCCGGGACGACGCTTGTGGTAACGGTGGACTGCGGCATCAGCGCGGTAAAGGAAATTGCAGGCGCGCCAAAAACGCTTGATATTGTGGTAACTGACCACCATACGCCGCCGGAGGTTTTGCCGGAGGCTTACGCGCTTGTAAATCCGCATCAGAAAGACTGCAATTACCCGTTTGAGCATCTTTCCGGCGTGGGCGTGGCTTTTAAGCTGTGCCAGGCGCTTTATAAAATACGCTTTCCGGATAAGCCGTTGTGGGACGGCAATACCGAGTTTGTGGCTTTGGGCACGGTGGCCGATATTGTGCCGCTGTGGGGCGAAAACCGCACGCTGGTTAAGCACGGGCTTAAAAAGATGGAAACAACGGAAAACATTGGGCTGAAGGCGCTGATAGAAAAGAGCCGCTGCCCGGTTAAGGATATAACTTCCGAAAATATCGGCTTTATACTGGCGCCGAGGCTTAACGCCGTTGGCAGGCTGGAGCACGCGCAGCTGGCGGTGGAGCTTTTAACGGCGCAGGATGAGGCGCGCGCGGCGGAAATTGCCGAAGCGCTGAACGAAGAAAACACGCTGAGGCAGAAAATAAGCCGTGAGATTTTTATGGATGCCGAAAAAATGCTGGCGCAGTATGAACACATTGATACGGCGATTGTGCTGGCAAAGGAAGGCTGGCACGCAGGCGTTATCGGCATTGTGGCGTCGCGCCTGGTAGATAAGTACCATTTGCCGGTAATACTTATAAGCATTGACGGTGAGGTTGCCAAGGGCAGCTGCCGCAGCATACCGAGCCTTGATTTGTACCGTGCCATTGATGCGTGCAGCGGGCTTTTGGTGCAGTTCGGCGGGCATCATCAGGCGGCGGGGCTGACAGTAAAAACGGCAAATATTGAGGAATTCAAGCGGCAGTTTCGCGCAGAGGTGGCGCGTACCTTAAAGCCGGAAGATTACCTGCCTGTGCTTAACGTAGACCTTTTGGTAGATAAAGATTACGTGCTTGATGTGCCGCTTTTAAACGAACTTAAGCTGCTGGAGCCTTACGGCAGCAGCAACCCGGCGCCGCTGTTTGCGTTTAAGGGCGCTGCGGTGCGTTATGCCAAAATTTTCGGTGCGGAAAATACGCATCTGCGTTTTTCTGCTTTGTACGGCGGGCAGCCTTACCAGTGCCTGATGTGGGGCGGAGCGGAAAATTACCCCTGCATGTATAACGGCGCAGAGGCAGACCTTGTGTTTATGCCGAAAATTAATGTATGGCAGGATAAGGAAAACGTTAATTTGCAGGTTGTTGATTTTTCCCAGAAGCTGGCAATTTACGATTACCGGCACGAAGAAATTAACAAGCAGGCCTTTGTAAAAAAACTTTTGCAAACCGAAAGTGATATACTTATTTATGTTAACGATAAAAAAGCCTTTTTGGAAAATACGGATATAGATGCAGCATTTGTAAGGGAATACGGCAGCGGCGAAGCAGCGCGCACCGTGGTGCTGTATGATTTGCCGGAGTGCGATGTTGCCGAATTTGCAGCCTCATTAAAAAAAGGCAGCCTTGGTTGCAGTTTATTTCTGTTGTATAATAATGTTGATTACGATAATGCGGTTGAAGCGCTGTTCAGGCGCTGCCCCAACCGCCTGCATCTGGCGGAAGCCTATAAAAAAATGGCCTGCCGCCTGAAAAAAGAAGTAATTGCTGATGAAGCCGTGCTTATTGCCGAATGCGGCATGGAAGAAATTTATTTAACGGTGTTTGAAGAACTGAATTTCATCAACCGCAGCGGCGGCAAAGTGAGCATGGCCGCCGTCAGAAAAAATAATCTGGAAAATTCTCCTGCCTTCAGGCAGGCTGAAGAAACCGGCCGTAAGATTTACAGGCAGTACCGTGCCAATATGCTTGCCTCTCCGCAGGTAATAGCGGGCGGGCACGGAAATTGATTGGGTAAGGATGTGGTTATATGCCGGAAACACATGTAATTAGCGTCGAAGAATTCTTCGAAATGATAAAAAAATATCTTAATGATAACCAGGTGGCATTTGTACATAAGGCCTATGACGTAGCTGCCAAAGCCCATGCCAATCAGCGCCGTAAATCGGGCGAGCCGTATATTATTCATCCGCTGGGCGTGGCCACGATACTGGCAGAGCTGCAAATGGACGAAACCACGCTTGCCGCAGCTTTTTTGCATGACGTTGTTGAAGATACCGAAACCACGCTTGACCAGTTGAAGGAAATGTTCGGGGTGAAGGTGGCAGACCTTGTAGACGGCGTTACCAAGCTCGGCAAAATCGAATACATCAGCAAAGAGGACCAGCAGATTGAAAACTACCGCAAAATGTTTCTGGCGATGGCCAAGGACATACGCGTTATTATGATTAAGCTGGCCGACCGCCTGCACAACATGCGCACCATGAAGTATATGCCGGTGCATAAGCAGCAGTCCATCTCGCGCGAAACAATGGAGGTTTACGCGCCGCTTGCACACCGCCTCGGCATTTACACCATTAAGTGGGAGCTTGAGGATTTGGCCTTCCGTTATATGGAGCCGGAAATTTACTATGACCTTGTGGAACAGGTTAAAGTAAAGCGCCGCGAAAGGGAAGCCATGATTCACGAGGCAATGGCGGAAATTAAAGAGCATTTGGACGAGCAGCATATTAAGTGTGAAATTCAGGGACGCCCGAAGAATTTTTACAGCATTTACAAAAAAATGCAGCGCGACCATAAAGAGCTCAGCGAAATTTACGATTTGCTGGCCATCCGCGTGCTGGTTGATACCGTTGCGGACTGCTACGGCACGCTGGGCGTTGTGCACAGCCTGTGGCGCCCGATTCCGGGGCGCGTAAAGGACTACATTGCCGTGCCGAAATCCAATATGTACCAGTCGCTGCATACCACCGTGCTGTACCATAACGGGCAGCCGCTTGAAATTCAAATCCGTACTTTTGAAATGCACCGCATTTCTGAGTTTGGTATTGCGGCGCACTGGCGTTATAAAGAAAGCGGCGGCAAGAGCAATATGCCGTCCGGCGGCGACAAGGACTTTGAAGCCAAACTTTCCTGGCTGCGCCAGCTTTTGGAATGGCACAAGGATATGAGCGATTCGCGCGACTTTGTAAACACGGTAAAAATGGATGTTTTTGCCGACGAAGTATTCGTGTTTACGCCGCGCGGCGATGTTATTGACCTGCCAGTCGGCAGCGTGCCGATTGACTTTGCTTACCGTATTCATACGGACGTAGGCAACCGCTGCGTTGGTGCGAAGGTTAACGGACGCATTGTGCCGCTCGATTACAAATTAAGCAACGGCGATATCGTCGAGGTTATCACTTCCAAACAGGCCACCGGTCCGAGCCGCGACTGGATGAACATTGTCGGTTCTTCCGATACGCGCAATAAAATCCGTTCGTGGTTCAAAAAAGAGCGCCGCGAGGAAAATATCGCCAAAGGGCGCGAGATGCTTGAAAAAGAAACCAAGCGCCTGGGTTATGATATTAAAGTGCTGCTTAAGGCAGACAAGCTTAAAACAGTGGCAGCCTCGTTCCGCCTGGACAGCGAGGAGGCGCTGTATGCCAGCGTGGGCTACGGCGGCGTAACGCTTAACGGCGTTATGAGCAAGCTGGTTGAGCTTTATAAAAAAGAGCAGAAGCTTACAGTTACCAAAGACCTTTCGCAGCTTTTGGCCGAACTTAAACCGCGCCGCAGCAAGGCCAAGGCCAGCCACGGCATTCTCGTTAAAGGCGAGGAAGGCATTATGGTTAAGCTGGCGCGCTGCTGCAACCCGATTCCGGGCGACCCGGTAATAGGCTATATTACTCGCGGCAGCGGTATTTCCGTACACCGCACGGACTGCCCCAATGTTTTAAGCAACAATCCGGACGAGCAGCGCCGTTTGATTGAGGTATCGTGGGATATTACTACCGACGCCGTTTATAAAGTTAACATTGTTATCAACGCTTCCGACAGGCCCGGCATGATGGCAGACATTATGCAGGTTACAAGCGAAGCCAAGCTGAACATTAACGCGCTTAACTGCCGCACCGACAAGCATAAAAACGCTTACATTACCATGGGGCTGGATATCAGCAATCTGGAGCAGCTTGATAACATTATGAATAAAATAAAACGCATGAAGGGCGTTTACAGTGTTGAACGCCAGGTTTCTTCAAGCGTGCACCACCTTTAATAACCGCTTTACAGGAGGATTTAGATGAAAATTATCGCAATGGAGGTTGGCTATATTGCCACCAACTGTTACATTGTAGTTAACGAAGAAACGCACCACGGCGTTATTATCGACCCGGGCGGAGATGCAGGCCGCATTATGGAAGCCGTGCAGAAAGAAAACCTTACCGTTGACGCCATATTTTTAACGCACGGCCACGGCGACCATATTATGGCGCTGGCAGAGGTTGCTGAAAAAACCGGCGCACCGGTGTATATCAGTAAGGAAGATGCGCCGATGCTGACAGACCCTGTGGGCAGCCTTGCCGCTTATATCGGCGGGGGAGCGCTTAAAAAAGCAGCCGATAAGTTTTATGCCGACGGCGACGAAGTGGAAGCAGCCGGCATTAAGTTTAAAGTGCTGGCAACACCGGGGCATACTCCCGGCGGCGTATGCCTTTTAACCGGCGGCGTTGTATTCTGCGGCGATACCGTTTTTGCCGAATCAATCGGCAGAACGGATTTTCCCGGCGGTTCATACAAACAGCTTTTGCAGTCCATTAAAGAAAAAATTCTTCCGCTTGACGACGACGTTAAACTTTTGCCGGGCCACGGGCCTGCTACTACGGTAGGATGGGAGAGACGCAGAAATCCGTTTCTGCAGTAACAGATGATTAAAGATTTCAGCACATTACGCAACAGCACCGCTTTTAAAGTGGCTGTGGCGGCATTTATATCGTTTATATTTTACCTGTTGGGCAACTTTCTGCTGCCGATACTTTTGGCGGTGGGGCTGGCATTTTTGCTGCATCCCGTTACCAAACTGTTCGGCAAAATTACGCTCGGGCGCGGCACAATCCATCTTTCGCGTGTGGTAACAATTTTAATGGCGTTTGTGGCCTTCGGGGTTATTGTTTTCTGCGCCGTAACCTTCATTATTTTGCCGCTGTTCGGGCAGATTAACGCCCTTGTAGGCAAAATACCTGACTATACCACTAAAATGGATGCCGCAACTTTTGACTGGCTTTTGGAAGACCCTGCCAATTACCCGCGCCTGCCGCATAATATAGAAAGCCTTTTCGATTATATTACCAGCTGGCTGATGGGCTTTGTGGCAGCGGTTTTGCGCAACCTGTTAAAATCGACGCTTGATATTATTGCCAACCTTGTCGGCCTGATTGTTGTGCCTTTCCTGGCATTTTACTTTTTAAAAGACTGGCGCGACCTGCGCGCAATGCTGATTAACTTTTTCAGCTACGAAGCGCAGCCGCGTGTGGCGCATATTATTGATGAAATAGGCATAACCTTAAGCTGCTACATTCAGGGGTTGGCGCGCCTGAGCCTTATTGCAGGCTTTTGCATAGCCGTCGGCACAACGATTTTGGGTATTCATTATCCGCTTGTTTTTGGCCTGCTTGCCATTCTTGCGGAAATGGTGCCGGTTGTGGGGCCGCTTATCGGCGCCGTGCCTGCGGTGTTTATAGCGTATTCGCAAAGCCCGCAGTCGGCCTTTTATGTGGCGCTGTTTTATCTGGTGTTCTACCAGTTTGATGCCAATGTTTTAATGCCGCGCATTATCGGCAGAAAGATTGACTTGCATCCGGTAATTTTAATTTTAAGCCTTTTAATCGGCGCCAAGCTGTACGGCATTTTGGGTATGCTGTTTGCCGTGCCGGTTGCCGCTGTGTACCGCGTTTTGTATAAGGAGCTGTGGCACAGCAGCGATGAACAGTTAATGGAAAAACAATGAAATGATAATATGATGAATAGTTATGAAGTAACAAAAAAATTACTGCCCGTACAGGTGAGCGCAGTAACGGCGTTGTTGCAGAAAATACTTCAAAAACAATTAATTGGCGTATATTTATATGGCTCTGCTGTATTGGGTGGGCTTAAACACGAAAGTGATTTGGATATTTTGGTTGTTATTAAGGAGTATTTAAGCGAAGCACATCGTTTAACGCTTACAAAAAGGCTGCTTGAATTATCCGTGGAAATAGGAGATAAAAATAATCGTCCATTAGAAGTTACCATAGTAAGTGAACATATATTGACATTAACTGAAAAAATTCCCGAATGCGAATATATGTACGGGGAATGGTTAAGAGCTGATATAGAATCCGGTAAAATTCCGCAGCGCTATAATGAGCCGGATGTAATTTTACTTTTATTTCAGGCTCGGAGTAGCAGTATTGTTTTATATGGCGTTCCGGCAGAAAATTTGCTGCCGGAAATAGGATTTGACAAAATTAATAAAGCGATTTTGTATTCTTTGCCTGCCTTAATGCAAAGCATTACTGGTGATGAAAGAAATGTATTGCTTACGCTTGCCAGAATGTGGTATCTTTTGGACAAGCAAAAAATTTGTCCAAAAGATATTGCTGCATATTGGGCGGCAGAAAATGTTCCTGAAGAATTGGCCTATCTTTTAATTATGGCAGCTGAAGGTTATACAGGTAAAATCAAAGATTGTTGGAAGGATAAAACAGAAGAATTAAATAAGCTTACAGATTTCCTTCAACAAAAAATAAAAGGTTTTGCTTAAATATCAGTATAAAAATTTTGCTTGCTATATATTTTGAAACACAGTTTATAGCTGTGTTTTCTTTGTTTGGTTGTAAAGTTTTGCTTAAAATGTTGAATATACTGCCATTGTTGTGGTACAATTAATAAGTATGTAAATTTATGGACAGAGTAAGCCGTAGAAGGCAGTGAGGAGGAATCAGCTTGCTTACTACTGCGCCAAGAGGCACAAAAGATATACTGCCGCAGGAAATAGAAAACTGGCGGTATGTAGAAGCCGTTATGCGCCGTATTTGCGCGCAATATGGCTATAAAGAAATAAGAACGCCGGTATTTGAGCATACCGAGTTGTTTAAACGCGGCATTGGCGATACCACTGATGTTGTTGAAAAAGAAATGTATACTTTTACCGACCGCGGCAACCGCAGCATTACACTGCGCCCGGAAAATACGGCGTCTGCCGTGCGCGCTTTCTGCGAACACAAGCTTTATGCAGAGCCTGCGCCGACAAAGCTGTATTATATCGGGCCGATGTTCCGCTACGACCGTCCGCAGGCAGGGCGTTACCGCCAGTTCCACCAGTTTGGCATTGAAGCGCTGGGCGTGGATACACCGGCGATTGACGCCGAGGCAATTTTGCTTGCCGTTACCATTTTAAAGGAACTGGGCTTAAAGGATTTGCATTTGAAAATCAATTCTGTGGGCTGTCCCAAATGCCGTCCGCAGCACAGAGCTAAATTGCAGGATTATTTCCGCCCGCATCTGGAAGAATTGTGCGACGACTGCAAATCGCGCTTTGAGCGCAACCCGCTGCGCCTTTTGGACTGCAAAGTGCCGCATGACCACGAACTTGCAGCCGGTGCGCCGAGCCTTGGTGACTGCCTGTGCGAAGAATGCCGCGAGCATTTTGAAGGCGTAAAAAAACTTTTAAATGCCGCAGGCATTGATTTTGAAGTGGACAACACACTGGTGCGTGGGCTTGATTATTACACCAAAACCGCGTTTGAAATTCAGTATGTGCCGCTGGGCGCGCAGAGCGCTGTATGCGGCGGCGGACGCTATGACGGCCTTGTTAAGGAAATCGGCGGCCAGGATGTTTCCGGCATAGGCTTTGCCATGGGCATGGAACGCATCCTTCTGGCACTTGAAAGCCAGAACCTTTTGCCGGAGCATAAAGACGGCATCGACGCTTTTATCGTCTGCCCCAATCAGGATAATTTTGAGCTGGCCTTTAAAACCGCTATCGCCTTAAGGCAGGCGGGGCTTAAAACCGAGTTTGACTTTATGGCGCGCAGCATGAAAGCGCAGATGAAGCAGGCCGGGCGCCTGAACGCCAAATTTGCCGTTATTTTTGGCGACGGCGAGCTGGAACGCGGTGCCGTAACCTTAAAGGATATGGCAAACAGTACACAAACAGAAATTCCTGTTGATGAAATAGTAACAATTTTACAAACAGAGGTGCAAAAGTATGAGTAATTTGAAACGCAATCATTATTGCGGCACGCTTGCCAAAGCCGACAACGAAAAAGAAGTTGTGCTTTGCGGCTGGGTTGCCAAAAGACGCGACCACGGCGGACTGATTTTTATTGACCTGCGCGACCGCAGCGGCATTGTGCAGGTAGTGGTTGACCCCGACCACGCCGGTGAAGATTTTGCCAAGGCAGAAGCTATCCGCAGCGAATACGTTATTAAAGTGCACGGCGTTGTACGCCTGCGCAGCGAAGAAACCATCAACCCCAACCTTGCTACCGGCGAAGTTGAAGTTGTAGCCAAAGAGCTGGAAGTTTTAAACAGCGCCAAAACCCCTCCGTTCTACATTCAGGACGGCATTGACGTTGACGAAAACCTGCGCCTTAAATACCGTTACCTTGACCTGCGCCGCCCGGAAATGCAGCGCAATTTAATGCTGCGCCACAAAGTTACCAAACTGATGCGCGATTATATGGACAACCATGATTTCTGCGAAATTGAAACTCCGATGCTGACCAAGAGCACTCCGGAAGGCGCACGCGATTACCTTGTACCGAGCCGCGTAAACCCCGGCAAGTTCTATGCTCTGCCGCAGTCCCCGCAGATTTTCAAACAGCTTTTAATGGTAGCCGGTATGGAACGCTACTTCCAGATTGTACGCTGCTTCCGCGATGAAGACCTGCGTGCCGACCGCCAGCCGGAATTTACCCAGCTTGATATTGAAATGAGCTTTGTTGACGCCGACGATATTATGGATATGACCGAAGGTTTAATCCGCCATGTATTCAAAGGCGCGCTTGGTGTTGACCTGCCGGAAAAATTCCAGCGCATGACCTGGGACGAAGCTATGGACAAATACGGCAGCGATAAGCCTGACCTGCGTTTCGGCATGGAACTTATCAATATGACCGAAACCGTTAAAGGCAGCGAATTTAAAGTATTTAACGATATTATTGATAAAGGCGGAATTGTTAAGGCCATTAACGTTAAGGGCGATGCCGGTATTCCGCGCCGCGAACTGGACGGCCTGGTTAATTTTGTTGCCATTTACGGCGCCAAAGGCCTTGCCTGGATGCAGATTCAGCAGGACGGCAGCGTAAAATCCCCGATTGCCAAATTCTTCAGCGAAGAATACCTTGCAAACATTCTTAAAACCGCTGAAGCAGAACCGGGTGACCTGCTGCTCTTTGTTGCCGACAAACCTTCCGTTGTTGCAGCCGCTCTCGGCGCACTGCGTATCGAAATGGCAAAACGCCGCGGCCTTATCGACGAAAACAAACTGGCCTTCACCTGGGTTGTTGACTTCCCGATGTTTGAATACAGCGAAGAAGAAAAACGCTATGTTGCAATGCACCATCCGTTCACCTCTCCGCGCGAAGAAGATATTCCTCTGCTTGCCACCGACCCGGGCAAAGTATATGCCAAAGCTTACGACATGGTACTTAACGGCACCGAAATCGGCGGCGGTTCCATCCGTATCCACAGACGCGACGTGCAGGACGCAGTATTCCATGCTATCGGCCTGAGCGAAGAACAAGCACAGGAAAAATTCGGCTTTATGATGGGCGCGTTTGAATACGGTGCTCCTCCGCACGGAGGACTTGCTTTCGGCCTTGACCGTTTGGTAATGATTATGGCAAAACGCGATTCCATCCGCGACGTAATTGCTTTCCCGAAAACCCAGAGCGCAAGCGATTTGATGTGCCAGGCACCGAACGATGTAGAAGAAAAACAACTGCGCGAGCTGCACATCCGCACCGTGCTTGTAAAAAAATAAGCTGATTTGCTTTAAACGTGCTGTAATTTAAGGCAGCGCACAGGCAAATTAAAAAATTTAAATAACAAAACTAATAAATACCGGCTGCTTAACGGCGGCCGGTATTTTGCGTTGTAAGCATTTTTAAGTTATAATGAAGTTAATTATTGAAAATAAAAAGGAGAACACTATGGTAAGCTGCGCATTGCTTTATAATTTTACCGGCAAAAAAGCCGAAATGACGAAAATGGTTTGCATGATGATGAACATCCGCTTTAAAAGCGTAGGGCAGGAGGACTACCACCAACCGCTGGGCGCATTGTTAGGCATGGAAGATGTGCCGCTGAAGGAAGCGAAAGCGGATAACGCGCCGATGGCAGAAGAAATGCTTTTGCTGCACGGCTTTGGCGCGGACAAGCTGCAAAAGTTTTTAACGGCTTTGCAGCGCGTTGGCGTGGGGCGCATTGATTTAAAAGCCATGCTTACGGAAAACAACCGTACCTGGAGCGGGCTTGATTTATACGAAGAACTGTGCCAGGAGCGCGATTATTTTAAACAGAAGGAAGAAGAAAAACGCAGGCAGCAGGCCGAAGATAAAAAATAATAGTGTAAAAAGCAAAAATCCCTGAAGTTCGTTGGAATTTCAGGGATTTAGTATATTTATAAAGAGTACTTATAAATTTTACACGCCGGTGCCGTCAAATTTGGGGATGAAATCCTCGCAGGCAGAATCATCCTCCTGCACAAAGCCGTCCTCAATGCCGCTGTCAAACAGGTACTGTTCAACTTCCTTATATTCTTCTTCCGTTACGCGGCGGTTAATTTCGGGGTAATCGGCGGCGCGCCCGCAGGGAATGTACTGGTGCATTAAGCTGAACATTACTTCGCCGGGCTTAAAGGTTTTGGCAATCCAGTCGATAACGCCTTTAGTGTTTTCAATCATGCCGGGCATTAACAAATGGCGGATGATGACACCGCTCTGCATAATGCCGTTACCGTCAAGCTTGTAGGGGCCAACCTGCTTGTACATTTCTTTAATGGCGTCTGTGGCAATGCGGAAGTAGCTGGGCGCGTTGCTGTATTTTATGGCGGCAAGGTCGTCGCTGTATTTTAAATCGGGCAGCCAGATTTGCACTTTGCCTTTTAACTTGCGCAGGGTGTCCAGCGTTTCAAAGCCGCTGGTGTTATATACAACCGGTACGGGAAGCGGCTCTTTAAGGCTTTCCAATACGGCGTGGGTAAAATGGGTGGGCGTAACAAGGTTAATGTTGTTTGCGCCCTGGGCGATAAGTTCAAAATAAATTTCGCGCAGGCGTTCCACGGTGATTTCCTTGCCTTTGTTCATGCTGCTGATTTCGTAGTTCTGGCAAAATACGCAGTGCAGGTTGCAGCCGCTGAAAAACACGGTGCCGCTGCCTTTTTCGCCGCTGATGCAGGGTTCTTCCCAAAAGTGCAGGGCGGCGCGGGCAACAATGGGCTTAATGCCGCAGTGGCACGAGCCGAAAATTCCTTCCGCGTGCATATTGGCAGGGCGGTCAACACCGCAGCGGTGCGGGCAAACATAACATTCCATTTATAACACTTCCTTATGCTCGTTTTTTATATTGTACCACAGAATGAACGGGTTTGTATGTTTGTTTAACAGCGGCATAGACAAATCTGCGCCCATAAAAACTATACGGCAGTTTAATTAACAAAGCTGACACTTGCAGCGCCTGCGGAACTCGCTGCGCTCAGACATCCTCGGCAAATGCCGCAAGTGTCCCTAATTTTGTGATTGCCTGTTTTTATGATGTTGCAGTTTTGTCCATGCCGCTGTTTTTTTGCATATTAGCCAGAAGATTTGCCTGTATGATTTTATATTGAGTTGTTATTTTAAGTAGTTTATAATTAAAATAATGTGGGGTGAGAATATGTTTTTGCAAGATAAAAATAAAGATTCGTTCTTAAAGAAAACTTCTGAACAAATTGAGGACAGCGTTGATGAAGCAATTTTTGAAGAAGCGTATGAAGAATATCTTAAAAATGGCAAAAAGAGCAGACCTGTTTCGGAACTTTGGAAAGAAGCAGGTATTTGATATAAAGTTTATAAATTGCAGCAGCTATAATTTGACAAAAAACAACCGCAACTATATAATTTAAATATAAAGGCCATATAACTGACGGAAGTGGGTTAACCACATGGAGTATGGCCGGATTGAAGCCGACCGTCTGGGCAAACATAGTCCGGAAGTGCCGGCATTTTTAATTTACAGGGAGGAATTAACGTGAAGGAACTGCAATTAAAGTATGGCTGCAACCCTAACCAGAAAAAGGCACGTATTTTTATGAAAGACGGCGAACTTCCTATTGAAGTGTTAAACGGCCGCCCCGGATATATTAACTTTTTGGACGCATTCAACAGCTGGCAGCTTGTAAAAGAGCTGAAAGAAGCAACAGGGCTTCCCGCAGCGGCTTCTTTTAAACATGTAAGCCCCGCAGGCGCGGCAGTTGGCCTGCCTTTAAGCGATACCCTGAAAAAGATTTATTATGTTGACGACCTTGAACTCAGCCCGCTGGCAAACGCTTATGCCCGTGCGCGCGGTGCGGACAGAATGTCGAGCTACGGCGATTTTGTAGCACTCAGTGATGTTTGCGATGTGCAGACCGCCAAAATGCTGGCGCGCGAGGTTTCCGACGGTGTTATCGCTCCCGGCTACACCGACGAAGCACTGGAAGTATTAAAAACCAAACGCAAAGGCACTTACAACATTATTAAAATTGACCCCGATTACAAACCGGCACTGACCGAAACCAAAGAAGTGTTTGGCATTACTTTCGAGCAGGACCGCAACGAAGCCAAAATTACGGCAGAGCTGCTTGAAAACCGCCCGACCAAAAACAAGGAAATTCCCGAAAATGCTCAGCGCGACCTTTTAATTGCGCTTATTACCTTAAAATACACGCAGTCTAATTCCGTATGCTACGTTAAAGACGGCCAGGCAATCGGCATCGGTGCAGGCCAGCAGTCCCGCGTACACTGCACGCGCCTTGCAGGCAACAAAGCCGATATCTGGTGGCTGCGCCAGAACCCGAAAGTTCTGGCACTGCCGTTTAAAGAAAACATCCGCCGCCCTGACCGCGACAACACCATTGACGTGTATATTTCCGACGATTACGAAGATGTGCTGGCAGATGGCGTATGGGAAAACTTCTTTACCGAAAAGCCGGAACCTTTAACCCGCGAGGAGAAAAAAGCATGGATTGCCCAGCTTAAAGGCGTATCGCTCGGCAGCGACGCATTCTTCCCGTTTGGCGACAATATCGAACGCGCCCAGCGCAGCGGCGTTGAATATATCGCACAGGCAGGCGGCAGCATCCGTGACGACAATGTTATTGAAACCTGCGATAAATACGGCATTGCCATGGCATTTACAGGTCTCAGGCTGTTCCATCATTAATTTAAAATTCAGCAAAAATTTAGATAACTTTGTTAAAAGTTGTTGAGCAAAAGCCGATTTTGTGGTACAATACTGAAAGTGTAATGTCAAAAAAAGCTACAGCTTTTAACATAAGGAGGACAAAATGGAATTTGCATTAACCGAAGAACAACTTGAACTGCAGGAAATGGTAAGGGAATTTGTTGCCAAAGAAATTACCCCTTACGCTGCTGAAATGGACAGAGAAAACCATGCCAGAGAAGGACTGATGGAAAAAGCTGCCGATATGGGGCTTTTGAACGTAGTTGTTCCTGAAGAATATGGCGGAATGGGCCTTGACAGCGTTACTGTTGCCGTTATTTACGAAGAACTCGGCAAAGGCTGCGCAGGCGTTGCTACTTCTATCGCTGCAAATTCTCTTGCGTCCTATCCGATTCTGCTTGCAGGCACCGAAGAACAGAAAAAAGCTCACTGCGACCTTTTGAACGAAGGCAAGCTTGCAGCTTTTGCTCTTACCGAACCGGGCGCAGGCTCTGATGCAGGTGCGGTTTCCACTTCCGCAGTTAAAGACAAGGAAGCAGGCACCTACACCCTTAACGGCGCCAAAGCATTTATTACCAACGGCGGCATTGCCGATACTTACCTGGTATTTGCCAATACCCGCAAAACCGGCGGTATCCGCGGCTTAACCGCGTTTATCGTACCGAAAGGCACTCCGGGCTTTTCCGTTGGCAAAAAAGAAGACAAAATGGGCATCCGCCCGTCCAATACCTGCGAACTGATTCTGCAGGATGTTGTAATTCCCGAAGCTAACCGCGTAGGCCGCGAAGGCGAAGGCTTCCGCATTGCCATGAACACCCTTGACAATGCACGCCCGTTTGTTGGTGCTGTTTCCGTAGGCCTGGCACAGGCTGCACTCGACTGCGCAGTTAAATATGCCAAAGAACGCAAACAGTTCGGCCAGCCGATTGCTTCCTTCCAGATGATTCAGAACATGATTGCCGATATGGCAATGCGTATTGAAGCTGCCCGCATGCTGGTTTACAAAGCCTGCTGGATGCGTGACCAGGGCATGGAATTCAGCAAGGAAGCTGCTATGGCAAAATGCTATGCAGCCGATACCGCTATGGAAGTAACCACCAACGCTGTACAGATTATGGGCGGTTACGGTTACAGCCGTGAATATCCGGTAGAAAAAATGATGCGCGACGCAAAAATTATGCAGATTTACGAAGGCACCAACCAGATTCAGCGCCTCGTTATCGCAAACAAAATTATATTCTGATTTTAAGCATACTGCCCGCTGCCGCTATGACAGCGGGCTTTTGTAATTTATGGCTGATTGAAAATAATTAAAGAGTAGTTTATAATAAGCATATAGCTTTATGTATAAATAAACAGTAAAGGTGAAACTATGTGGCTTTTTGTGCTGCCGCTTGCAGTAGTTATTTTAGACCAGTTTTCCAAATACATTGTAGTGGAAAACATGGCGCTGGGAGAAAGCATTCCCATTATTGAAGAAGTTTTTCATTTAACGTATATTTTAAACCCCGGCGCGGCGTTTGGCATGTTTGCGCACAACCGCCTGTTTTTTATTGCCATTGCCGTAGTTGTAATCGGCATTATTATTTGGGCGCGCAGGGAAATTTTAGCGTCGCCGTGGGAAGTTAAAGCCGGCTGCGGCCTGTTTTTGGGCGGGGCAATAGGCAATTTAATTGACAGGGCGCGGCAGGGGCTGGTAATTGATTTTTTCGATTTCCGCATCTGGCCGGTGTTTAACATAGCAGATATTGCAATTTGTATTGGAGTTGGACTGATAATATGGAATTTACTGAAGACGGAATTGAAGCGGGATTAGAAACCGTAACGGCAGAAGCGGAGGACGCCGGTACAAGGGCTGACGTGTTTCTGGCGGCAAAACTCGGCGTTTCGCGCAGCAATATGCAGAAGCTTTTGGAGGATGGGCGCGTAAAACGCGGCGAAAAAATTATAAAAGCCAATTACAAAGTTCGCGTCGGCGAAATGTTTGTGGTGGATATTCCCGAACCGGAGCCGATTGAAGCCGTACCGGAAAACATTCCGCTGGATATAATTTATGAAGATGACGATGTGGCAGTGCTTAACAAAGAACGCGGCATGGTTGTGCATCCTGCGCCGGGCAACTATACCGGCACGCTGGTAAACGCGCTACTGTACCATTGCAGCAACCTTTCGGGCATTAACAGCGCTATCCGCCCGGGCATTGTACACCGTTTGGATAAGGATACCAGCGGCATTATGATTGTTGCCAAAAATGACGCGGCGCATATTTCGCTTTCGCAGCAGATACAGAGCAAAACCGCTGTGCGCACTTACCTTGCCGTTGTACGCGGCAATATTAAAACCGACAGCGGCACGATAGAAACGCAGATTGCCCGCGATAAAACCGACCGCAAAAAAATGGCTGTGGTTAAAGAGGGCGGGCGTGACGCCATTACCGATTACGAAGTGCTGGAGCGCTTCGGCAAATACACGCTTGTGCGCTGCAAGCTGCGTACGGGGCGCACGCACCAAATCCGCGTGCACATGGAATATCTGGGATATCCGCTTGTGGGCGACCCCAAGTATTCGCCCATGAAAACGCCGTTTGGCATAAAAGGGCAGGCGCTGCATTCGCACACGCTGGAATTTACGCACCCGCGCACCGGCGAACGCATGAAGTTTGAAGCGCCGCTGCCTGATGACATGCATAAAATAATTACCCGTTTACATAACGGTCAATTTTAAATTTGGGGTGAAAACAATGAGCAATATTGTTAAGAAAAATGTTATTATGGACAGCGAAGCCATCAGAAGGGCGCTCGTCCGCATTGCGCACGAAATTATTGAGAAAAACAAAGGCGTTGAGGACGTTGTTATCGTCGGCATCCGCACACGCGGCGTACCTTTGGCGCAGCGCATTGCCGCCGAAATTAACGCTATTGAAAACTGCGAAATGACGGTAGGCATGCTTGACATTACCCTGTACCGTGATGACCTTTCCACGCTTGGTTACAACCCTGTGGTGCATGGCACCGATATTAACTTTGACTTAAGCGGCAAGCACGTTGTGCTGGTGGATGACGTTTTATATACCGGCCGTACAATCCGCGCTGCACTTGACGCCGTTATCGACATGGGCAGGCCTAAAACGATTCAGCTTGCCGTGCTGGTAGACCGCGGCCATAAAGAGCTGCCCATCCGTGCGGATTATGTTGGCAAAAACGTGCCTACTTCGCAGAAGGAAACCATTGAAGTTGTGCTTAACGAAATTGACGGCACCGATGAAGTTTACATTGGTGAACGCGTAGATTAAAGGCAGTTAGTTACAGAGGAGGGGTAACTATGGCTAAAACACCGTTTGAACTTCGCAATGAAGTACTGGCACAGCGCGTTGTAAAAAATTTGCAGCGCCGTGCTTTTGATGCCTGCTACTGCGCAACGAAGGAAGAAGCACTGGCAAAGGCTTTAAGCCTGATTGACAAAGAGCAGTGCGTATCCTGGGGCGGCAGTATGACTTTGGAAGAAATGGGCCTTTTGGAAACTCTGCGCACGCAGGGCTACAACATTATTGACCGCGATACCGCAAAAAGCCAGGAAGAACGCCTGGAGCTTCTGCGCAAGGCACTTACCTGCGATACCTATTTTATGAGCACCAACGCTATGAGCGAGGACGGCGTAATGGTGAATATCGACGGCACAGGCAACCGCGTGGCGGCAATGGTATTCGGTCCTAAAAGCGTAGTTGTTATTGCCGGCATCAACAAAGTGGTAAAAAGCTATGAGGACGCTGTGGCACGCGCACGCAATCTGGCAGCGCCGGTTAATGTACAGCGCTTTGCCAATTTTAACCCGCCGTGCAAAAATAACGGGCACTGCTTTAACTGCACCGCGCCCGACAGTATATGCAACTTTATTTTAACCACCCGCAAAGGCAGCACCATGAACGCTCCTGCGCCGCGCATTAAAGTAATTCTTGTCGGCGAAAGCCTTGGTTATTGATAAAGATAGCATAGGGTAATTATAAAATCCCTGCATGAAAGTGCGGGGATTTTTTGCTGAAAAAAATTAAAAATTTTTGTAAAAAAGGCTTGCATTTTTGATAAAGCTGTATTATAATAACTCTTGTGTTCAGGAGAGCTGAGCACAAGGTAACTCCGGGATAGTGTAATGGTAGCACAAATGACTCTGGATCATTTTGTCTGGGTTCGAGTCCTAGTCCCGGAGCCATTTTTTTACGGCGCTATGGTCAAGAGGCTAAGACGTCGCCCTCTCAAGGCGAAATCACGGGTTCGATTCCCGTTAGCGCTACCAAATGGCTGACAATTTTTTTACGATAAATAAGCTCTGATATTTAAGTATCAGGGCTTTTGTTATTTTATGCAAAAGTAAAAGCAGTGCCGCAATAAACGGTACTGCTTTTAAAGTTTAGGCTTGTTTAAGTTAATGTATTTTTAATTTGGCGGTATTATATTTAATTTATTCCAGTTCCTTTAAAATATCGGGAAAGGGCTGAAGCGTGCGGCGCAGAATGCCGTTAATATAGGCAATGGCAATGCCGTAGTTGGTAATGGGCACGCCCTGATTTTTGGCGCAGCTTATGCGGTGCTGCATTTCTTTTTCGTTAAGCATGCAGGCGCCGCAGTGAATAATCATTTTGTACTTGGTTAAGTCTTCGGCAAAGGCGGTGCCGCTTGTCCATTCAAAGGCAGGTTCCGCACCGGTAAATTTTTTAATCCACGCCGGTAGTTTTACGGTGCCGATATCGTCGCACTGGCGGTGGTGCGTGCAGCCTTCGCTGATTAAAATGCGGTCGCCGTCTTTAATATGCTTCAGCATGTTTACGCCGCGCACTGCTTCTTTTAAATCGCCTTTGTAGCGTGCAAATAAAATGGAAAATGATGTCAGTAAAACATCATTTGGCACCGTTTTGGCAACAAATCCGAAAACCTGGCTGTCGGTAATGATGATTTTCGGTTTTTCTTTCAGGGCGGCAAGGCAGCTTTCAAGCTGTTTGTCCTGCGTTACAAAAGCCGTTGCCCCCGCGTCCAAAAGCCCGCGTATAACCTGCTGCTGCGGCAGTATGAGCCTGCCTTTTGGTGCGGCGCTGTCTACCGGTACAACCAGTACGGCGGTATCGCCGGGGTTTACCAGGTCGCCTACAAGCTGCTGCGTACTTTTTTTATCCGGCACAAGGGCGGCAAGGGCAGTGCGCAGTTCTGCAATATTTTGCCCGCTGACGGAATTAACGGCCATACATTTTACGCCGAGTATTTTTTCGTAATTTGTCAGGTCTGCTGCGGCTTCCGCTTTGGTAAAAACAGCTATAACCGGCAGTTTTTTTTCTTTAATGCGCGCAAGCAGCGCCGCATCTTCCTTATCAGGCCCAAGCGTGCTGTCGATAACGAGAATGGCAATATCGGTTTTGTTAAGTACCTGTACTGCTTTTTGTACACGCTGCGTGCCAAGCTCGCCTTCGTCGTCAATACCCGGGGTATCAATAATCATAACGGGGCCTAGCGGCAGAATTTCCATGGCCTTGTAAACGGGGTCGGTGGTAGTGCCTTTGGTGCCGGATACTATGGCGAGGTTTTGCCCTGTAATGGCGTTAATAAGGCTTGATTTGCCGGCATTGCGTTTGCCGAAAATGCCTATGTGGATGCGTTCCGAGGATGGGGTAGCGTTTAAATCCATAATAAAAGCCTTCTTTCTTATAAAAAAAGCACTGCATGGCGCAGTGCTTTGGTGTTAGTCAACAAGTTCCAGGCGCGGATTCGGCAAATGCCTGCGTCCCTGTTTGGCACATTCTTTGCCGTCTACCATAACGATATCGGCGGTAAAGTTAATGTTGCCGTCAAACAGGCTGCTGCCAACCGCATAAGTGTCAACCGGTACGCCGGCTGCTTCAAATTCGCGGATGCGTGCCGGGTTAAAGCCGCCGGAAACGATAATTTTTACATAATCAAAGCCTTCGGCATCAAGCGCGCGGCGCACGTTCCATACAAGCTCCTTGCATACGCCGGTGGGGTTAAACATGCCAAGCTGGCCCAAAAGGCTTTTATCAACCATTGTTCCGCTGGTATCAAGGCGTACGCCTGCAAGGCTTTTGCCAAGTTTGCGGGCAACGGCAAGGGCGGTGTTTACGCAGTCGTTGTCAAAATCAACCAGTGCAATGCGGGCAATTTTCGGGTCAACATATTTGTCAAAAGCTTCGGTTGCGGCAACGGTATTGCCGTTGTACGAAGCAATTAAAGCGTGGGGAATTGTGCCCAGTCCTTTGCCGCCGCTGGCAAGAGCGTTGGCGTCGGTGGAAAAGCCTTTAATGCCGCCGATTTTAGCTGCATAGCCGTCGCATTCCTGGGTCTGCCAGGTATCGTAGCGTGCGGGGAAAAACAGCACGGGCTTGCCGTTTGCAGCTTCTACCGTGCGGCGCACATTGGTGGCAATGCGGCTCTGGCGTGCCAGAATGCCAAGGTAAACAGTTTCCAGATGGGCAAAGTCGGCAAGGTCGCCTTCAATGGTCATCAGGGTTTCCCATGGCTTAACCTCGTCGCCGTCATGCAGGGCATGAATGGTGATATTTTCGGGATTATGCGCGCAGGTTTTAATCAGCGCTATAGTTTCGTCAATGCCGCAAACAACGACATTTTCGCGGGTAAACACCTGCATCATAACGCGCGGGTGATGATTGTCGCCGTTTAAAATTTCTTCGGTACGCAGAAAATATGCGTCCGAATAATAACCGGATTTAATTTTTTCAACTGGAAAATGAAAATGTTCAACAGGTAAACGTTTTTGCATAATAGCCTCCATTTAAAATTACAAATATAAAATTATGGTTAATTTCTTTACTAATTGTTATTTATGATATATGATTTTGATAACAGGTTCAAGTTTTTTTACAAAATTTTTTCAAGAGGTTCGTTAAATGGCTGCATCAGCATGCAAATATACAATACTCCTGCTTTCGGCTCCGCTTGGCAGCGGCCATAAAATGGCGGCCGAAGCGCTGGAGGAAGCGTTTAAAAAACACGGCAACGTAAAAGTGGTTAACGGCAGTGCTTTCGATTTCTTTCCCAAGTGGCTGGGCAACATTATTTTGGGCGGCTACATAGGCATTTTAAAGCACGTTCCAAAGCTGTACGATATAGCGTACCATTGGAGCAATACCGGCAATAATTCTTTCTGGCTGCGCGATTTTTTAAACCTGCTGCTTTCTTATCTGGCGCAGGGGTTCATTAAAAAAACGGCGCCGGATGCGGTAATTGTAACGCACCCCACGCCGGCAGGGGTTATGGCGCAGTACAAAAAACGCTGCGCGCCCGGGCTTTGGCTTGGTGCGGTGATAACCGATTTTAACTTTCACCACTGGTGGATTTATAGAGGGCTGGACGTTTATTTTACGGCGGACGAATCAATCCAGCCGCCGCCGGAACTTGGCATACCTGCCGTTGTAACGGGCATACCTGTGCGCAGTGCCTTCAGCGCGCCTTTTGAGCGCGAAAAGTGGCGCAGCAGGCTCGGCTATGCCGCCGATGATACATTGTGCCTTGTAATGGGCGGGGGCGACGGCCTTTTGCCGATGCCGGAGCTTTTGCGCGCGCTTACGGAATGCCGCGATATTAAGGGCTTAAAAATAGCCGCCGTAACCGGGCATAACAGGAACTTAGCCGAAAAGCTGAAAAAAATGGCGCTGCCCGGCGTAATGGTGCTAGATTTTATTGCAGAACTGCCCCAGCTTCTGCGCAGCGCCGATATTGTAATAAGCAAGGCCGGCGGGCTTACCGCGGCAGAAACCCTTGCTATCGGTACCGAATTTATTTTATATGACCCATTGCCGGGGCAGGAGGTGCGCAACGCCGGTTACCTGTGCGAAAAATGCGAAGCAAAAATTGCCGCAACGCCGCAGGAGGTTTGCGGCTTTGTAAAAAAATATGCGGAGCTTGGCACGGAAGAAAAAAACAGCCTGCGGCGCAGGCGCAGGGCGGCTTACGGCAAACCTTACGCGGCAGACGCAGTGGCAGATTTTGTACTGAAAACGCTTGACGGGCTTGACCATAACTGATTTAGCAATTATAATGAAGTGAATTTGCGGATACAATACAGTATGGAGTGTGCTGCTTGGATAAATACTATTTTGCCGCGCTGTTTGCAGCCTTTGGTTCGCGCAGCGCAGAAATTGCAGAAGCGGCGGCTAAGTTTAAAAGCCCTGCCGAAGCATATATGGCTCCGCCGGAAGCATGGGCGGAAGCCGGAATTGATGAAAAAACCGTTAATAAATTTATTGCCAGAAGGGATTTTAATTATCCCGCCTGGCTGAAAGATTTTTGTTTGAATAACGGCGTAACAATTGTAACGCCGGAAGATGATGCTTACCCTTACAGCTTAAAGCAAATTGCATCGCCCCCGCAGGTGCTGTACGTTAAGGGCAGCCTGCCCGATTTACGCGGCAGCATCGGCATTGTCGGTTCGCGCGAGGCTTCCGGCTACGGCCTTAAGGCTGCCGATGCCTTTGCGGCAGACCTTGCAGCGGCAGGCATTGTTATTGTAAGCGGAGGCGCTAAAGGCATAGACACGGCTGCACACAGGGGCGCACTGGCGGCAGGCGGCATAACCGTTGCCGTTTTGGGCTGCGGCATTGACATTGCCTACCCGGCAGCCAATAAAAATTTATTTGCACAAATTTGTGAACGCGGCGCGCTTGTTACGGAATACCCTCCCGGAACACCGCCTGCTGCGTATAATTTTCCGGCGCGCAACCGCATAATTAACGGCATGACGCACGGCATACTCGTGGCGGAAGCCGCTAAAAAAAGCGGCGCCATGATTACCGCCGAATATGCGCTTGAAGAAGGGCATGAAGTTTACTGTGTGCCCGGCAGCATTTTTCTCCCAACGAGCATTGGCTGCCACAGCCTTATAAAAAGCGGGGCGCAGCTTGTAGACAGGCCGGAGGACATACTTGAAAGCCTCAAACTGGCAAGCTTCCCTCAGCAGCCGGCGTTGTTCGGCAGCGGGAACGGGGAAGATGAACTTGATGATAACGCAAAAGCGGTTTTGAAAATTTTAAGTTTTGAACCGCTTTCGCTTGAAGAAATACTTGAAAAAAGCGGCCTTGGGCTGGCGGAAGCCGGCATGGGGCTTTTGGATTTGGAGATGCGCGGCAAGGTGGCGCAAACCGCCGCCCGCAGTTATTACCTGCTTTAGGAGGACGTTTAATGGCTAAAAACCTGGTTATTGTGGAATCTCCCGCCAAATCAAAAACAATAGAAAAATTTCTGGGGCGCAATTATACTGTGCGCGCTTCTATGGGGCATCTGCGCGATTTGCCGAAAAGCATTTTCGGCGTGGATGTTGAAAACGGCTTTCAGCCCAAGTACATCAATATCCGCGGCAAGGGCGAACTGATTAAGGAATTGAAAACAGCAGCCAAAAAGGCTGATAAAGTTTATATCGCAACTGACCCTGACCGCGAAGGTGAAGCTATTGGCTGGCATCTGGCATATATTTTGGGGCTTGACCCTGAAAGCAGCTGCCGCATTGAGTTTCATGAAATTACGCCGGGCGCGGTAAAAGAAGCATTGAAGCACCCGCGCAAGATTGACCTTGACATGGTTGACGCCCAGCAGACACGCCGCATTATCGACCGCATTGTGGGCTATCAGTTAAGCCCGCTTTTGTGGCGCAAAATACGCAAAGGGCTCAGCGCCGGGCGCGTGCAGACCGTAGCCGTAAAAATCATCTGCGACAGGGAAAAGGAAATTGCCAACTTTGTGCCGCAGGAATACTGGACTATTACGGCGCGCTTGCGCGAAAATGACAAAGCGCCTGTTTTTGACGCTGACGTTATTAAATTTAACGGCAAGAAGCTTGAAATAAATAACGCGGAAGAAGCTGCCAAAACGGAAGCGGCGCTGAAAGAAGCCGCCTATGTTGTTGAAAAGGCAGACAAAAAAGAACGCAAGCGCAACCCGCTGCCGCCGTACACCACCAGCAGCCTGCAGCAGGATGCCGTTAAAAAACTGAACTTTTCTACCAAAAAAACCATGCTGCTGGCACAGCAGCTTTATGAAGGCGTAAATGTCGGCAAGGGCGGCGCCGTCGGCCTTATTACTTATATGAGAACCGACTCCGTGCGCCTTTCGGATGTGGCTACGGCAGAGCTGCGCAGCTTTATAGGCAGCACCTACGGCGCGGAATATGTACCGGCAGGCGTTAATGTTTACAGCAGCAAAAAGAACGCGCAGGACGCGCATGAAGCCATCCGCCCGACATCTGTGGAACGCACGCCGGAAGCGGTGGCGCAGTACCTTACCAAAGACCAGCTTAAGCTTTATACCTTAATCTGGAAACGCACCGTTGCCTGCCAGATGAAGGCCGCCGTATACGATGTTACAACTCTTTTAATCGGCGCGGCAGGCTACCAGCTGCGTGCAGGCGGGGCTGTGCTTAAGTTTGACGGCTTTTTAAAATTAAGCGACAAAAAAGAACTGGCAGGCGAAAAGGAAAAAGAAGTTCCGTATCTGCCGGAACAAACGCCGCTTAAGCTGCATAAACTTATGCCGGCAGAGCAGCACTTTACCGAGCCGCCCCCGCATTTTACCGAAGCAACGCTTGTTAAGGAACTGGAAGAAAAAGGCATAGGCCGCCCGAGTACCTATTCGCCTACCATTCAAACCATCCTTGACCGCGGCTATATCGTTAAGGACGGCAAAAAGCTCGTTTCCACCGAGCTTGGCGAGCTGATAGTCAACATGCTGACTACTTATTTTAAAGATATTATCAACATTCCGTTTACGGCAAACCTTGAAACCGAGCTTGACGAAATTGCCGAGCACGAAGCCAATAAGGAAACCGTGCTGGAAAACTTCTACGAGCCTTTTTCTCATCTTCTGCAAAAGGCGGATAAAGAAATAGAAACCGTTGAAGCGCCGGTAGAAGTAAGTGACGTAAAATGCGAAAAATGCGGGCGCATGATGGTATATAAACAGGGCCGCTACGGTAAGTTCCTGGCATGCCCCGGTTTTCCGGAATGCCGCAATACCAAGCCGATACTGAAAAAAATCGGCGTAAAATGCCCGGACTGCGGCGGCGATATTATCGAGCGCAAAACCAAAACTCGCAAGGTATTTTACGGCTGCTCCAACTATCCGGAGTGCAAGTTTACCTCCTGGGACAAGCCGACAGAACAGCATTGCCCCAAATGCGGACATATTTTATATGAAAAAACGGACAGAAACGGCAACAAGAAGTTATTCTGCACAAACGAAAACTGTGAAGATGCCGTAAAAACTTATAAAGGAAAGGCGGCAGCCAATGCAAAAAGTAAATGAGCCGGTACACGTTATCGGCGCAGGGCTGGCCGGGTGCGAGGCTGCATGGCAGCTTGCGCAGCGCGGTGTGCCGGTTATACTGTACGAAAAAAGGCCGCTGAAATCGGACGCGGCACATAAAACCGATAAATTTGCAGAGCTTGTGTGCAGCAATTCGCTGCGCGCAGGAAATATAGAAAACGCCGTCGGGCTTTTAAAAGAAGAAATGCGCCGCCTTGATTCCGTTATCATGGCCTGCGCCGACGAACATAAAGTTCCGGCAGGCGGTGCTTTGGCGGTAGACCGCGAAGGCTTTGCAGAAGCTGTTACGCAGAAAATTAAAAACCATCCGTTAATTACGGTTAAAAACGAAGAAGTTACAAGCCTTGAGGCAATTGAAGGCATTGTAATAACAGCTACCGGACCGCTGACGGACGGCGCGCTGGCAGAAGAAATTGCGCAGCTTGCCGGTGAAGATTACTTTCACTTTTTTGATGCGGCAGCGCCGATAGTAACAGCCGATTCCCTTGATTACAGCAAGGTTTACCGTGCTTCGCGCTATGATAAGGGCGACGCAGATTACCTAAACTGCCCCTTTGAAACCAAAGAGGAATATGTTGCCTTTTGGGAGGCGCTGCGTACGGCAGAACTTGCTCCCGTAAAGGATTTTGAAAAAGAAGTGTTTTTTGAAGCCTGCATGCCCATTGAAGAAATGGCGCGCCGCGGGGAAGACACCATGCGCTTCGGGCCGTTAAAACCGGTTGGGCTGGTGGACAAGCGCACCGGCAAAGAGGCGTATGCCGTTGTGCAGCTGCGGCAGGATGACGCTGCGGCTTCACTTTATAATATCGTAGGTTTCCAGACTCACCTTAAATGGGGCGAGCAGAAGCGTGTATTCGGCATGATTCCGGGGCTTGAAAATGCAGAGTTTGTACGTTACGGCGTAATGCATAAAAATACCTACATCAATTCGCCCAAACTTTTAAATGCCGATTTCAGCTTGCGCACTCAGCCGCGTTTATTCTTCGCCGGTCAGTTCACCGGTGTGGAAGGCTATGTTGAATCGGCAGCGTCGGGGCTTATGGCAGGCATCCATGCCGCGCGCAGGGTGCTGGGGCAGCCGCCGGTTGATTTTCCGCCGGAAACGGCGCACGGGGCACTGGCGCATTACATCAGCAGCCCGGAAATTAAAAACTTCCAGCCGATGAATGTTAATTTTGGCTTAATTCCGCCGCTCGGCAAGCGCGTACGCGGCAAAAAGATAAAAAATGCAATGATTGCCGAAAGGGCGCTTAAAGCACTGGCAGAGGTGCAGAAACAATTAAATACCGGGCTTTAAAATGCGGTAAAATATGAGGCAGCGGCTTTAAAACCGCTGCTTTTTGCGTTTTTTGAGCGTTATAAAAAAATAAAAACGCAGAAAATTTAAAAAATATGGATAGCAATTATTGAAATTGTTTAACAATTATGATACTATAATTTTACTTTAAAAGAGGGATATTTATGAAAGAAGCAGCAAACGCATATCCGGAAGTGCATAAATTTTTGCAGTACCTTGCAGTTGAAAAAAATACTTCTGCGCTTACGGTAAAAAATTATGCGGCAGATATAGATATATTTGCCGGATTTTTAAAAACACGTTATCCCGGCGGCTTTAACTGGCAGGAAATAAACGTGCTGGATATCCGTTCCTATCTGGCTGACATGAACGGCAAAAAATATGCGCGCACAACCATTGCCCGCAGAATATCCGCCCTGCGTTCTTTTTATAAATACCTGCAAAGAGAAAACAAAGTAAAGCAGAATCCTTTTGTAAAAGTGCGGACGCCGAAGCTGGAAAAGCACCTGCCCGTATTTTTGGAGGAATTTGAAGTTAACGAGCTTTTGGAACTGCCAGATACAACAGGTGAACTGGGCCTGCGTGACCAGGCAGTGCTGGAACTTTTGTATGCCACCGGCTGCCGTGTTTCGGAGCTGGTAGGGCTTACGCTTGATACGATTGACCTTGGCAACATGTTTGTGCTGCTGCACGGCAAAGGCAACAAAGACAGGCTGGTGCCTATTGGCCATACCTGCCGCGAAGCCGTAGAAAAATACCTTAACGGGGCAAGGCAGGCCTTAATGGCACGCTATAACGCCGCACCGCACGATAAACTGCTGGTTAACCGCCTGGGCGGGCCGCTTACGGACCGCAGCGTACGCCGCATACTTGATAAATATATTAAAAAACTGGCCTTAAGAAAAAATGTTTCACCGCATACAATAAGGCATACCTTTGCCACTCATTTGCTGGACCACGGTGCGGATTTAAGGGCGGTGCAGGAGCTTTTGGGCCATGCTAATTTGTCAACTACTCAGATTTATACGCATGTAACGACGGAGAGGATTACTTCTGTTTATGAGAAGAATTTCCCGCGCGCGTAGATTGGAGGGGCTATTGTGGAACTTTTAGAAAAAACAAGAAAAATCAACAAATTGCTTCAGCGCGGTGAGAAAGTGGAATTTAATGCCATTGCCCGCCTGCTGAAAGACGTTATAGTGGCCAATGTCTATATTGTCGGCCGTAAGGGCGGCATTAAAGGCTATGCGCTGCTTGACGATTTTGAATGTGATATTATGCGCGAGCAGGTGCTTGATGTAAAGCGTTTTCCTCCGTCTTACCTTAATTTTATAATGGAAACAAGGGAAACTGTTTCCAATATCGGCCATGTAAACGAGGAATGTTCCTTTTTAAAGGGCACCAAATGCTATTTTGGCGACAAGCGTACAACAATTGTGCCTATTTACGGCAACGGCGAGCGTATCGGCACTTTAATTGTTGCCAAGTATGACCGTGAATTTAATGACGAAGATTTGCTGCTGGCCGAATACGCGGCGGCCGTTATCGGCGTTGAAATTCTGCACGAGCGTGCAGCACGCGTGGAAGAAGAAGCCCGCAAAAAAGCCATGGTGCAGATAGCCTTTTCCACACTTTCGTTTTCGGAACTGGAGGCCATTAACAGCATTATGGAAGCGCTTAACGGCACGGAAGGGCTGCTGGTTGCTTCTAAAATTGCCGACAGCGTTGGCATCACGCGTTCCGTTATTGTAAACGCATTAAGAAAGTTTGAAAGCGCCGGTTTGATAGAAACAAAATCCCTCGGCATGAAGGGGACTTATATACGCGTTAAAAACGAGTTTTTACTGGACGAACTGAAAAAAGAACATAAATAACAGCAGTGGTAGTATGCCAAAGGAGGCTGAAAATATGGAAGAAGCAGTTTTGTTTAGTGTTGAAAACCATGTAGCAACCATTACGCTGAACCGCCCGAAAAGCCTGAACTCCATGAATGACAAGCTGATTGACGGTTTGCACGAAGCTCTTGACAGGGCAGAGCAGGATGCAGAAATACGCTGCGTAGTGCTTACCGGCAGCGGCAAGGCCTTTTGCGCAGGCGGCGACCTGCCGTTTTTGGAAGCATTGCCCGATGCCGGTGCCCGCCGTGCCTTTATTATTAAAGTGGGCGCGGTTGCCAAACGCATTACAACTATTGACAAACCGTTTATTGCCATGGTTAACGGAGTTGCGGCCGGTGCAGGCGTTAATTTGATGCTGGCCTGCGATTTGGTATATGCCGCTGATACTGCCCGTTTTGCGCAGAGCTTTGCCAAGGTTGGCCTGATACCCGACTGCGGCGGCCTGTACTTTTTGCCGAAAGCAGTTGGCGTACACCGCGCCAAGGAACTGATGTTTACCGCCGATTTGATTGATGCCGCTGCGGCAGAACGCTTCGGCATGCTGAACCATGTATGCACGGCGGAAGAACTGCCGGGCGAAGTTTATAAAATGGCGGCAAGGCTTGCTGAATCGGCACCGCTTTCGCTGGCGCTGATTAAAAAGTATGTTAACAACACTGCCATGAGCCTTGACGATGTGCTTGATACGGAAGCCGTGGCCCAGACGCTCTGCATGGCAACGGAAGACTGCCGCGAAGGCATAGCCGCTTTTAAGGAAAAACGCGCACCGCGTTTTACCGGTAAATAAAATATTTGCAAAAAACGGGGCTGCCTGTTACAGTCCCGTTTTCTTTTTTACAAAAATACGTTATAATAATATTATTGTTTAGTTTGTTTTAGTGGAGGGTTTTATGTTTGATTTTAGTTCGATGATTTATACGGTACCGGCACTTTTAATTGCCATTACCATACATGAGTATGCCCATGCCCTTACGGCAGATGCCATGGGTGACCCTACGCCGCGTTATCTTGGGCGTTTAACCTTTAACCCTCTGGCGCATCTTGATATTTTGGGCGCAATCATGCTGGCCTTGTTCCATTTTGGCTGGGCAAAGCCGGTTGCCATTAACCCCAATAATTTCCGCAACAGGCGCGAAGGCATGATAAAAGTGTCCCTGGCAGGGCCTGCGGCTAATTTGTTTTTATGTTTTTTATCAGTGTTGATAATGGCAATTATGAATAAAATGCACATTTTAACACCTGGCGTAAGAGCTTTTCTATTTTGGACCATGCAGTACAACGTATGGTTTGCCTTTTTTAACCTGCTGCCCATACCGCCGCTGGACGGTTCACGCCTTTTGGATGAATTTTTGCCGCCGCAGACTGCATACAAATATAACAGTTTTGTAGGGCGTTACGGTTTTTATATTCTTATAGCCCTTGTGGCAAGCGGGCTTATCAGCTATATTATTACGCCGTTTGCTCTGGCTTATTTAGAGCTCGTCAACACTGTTTTAGGAATATTTTTCTGATATTAAGGAAGGGATTGCCGCCATATTGGCAGGGCTTAAAGGCCGGGCAGTATAATTTATGGCAGATTTATCTTTAAAAGTCAGTGATTTTGAAGGCCCGCTGGACCTTTTAATGCACCTTATCGAAAAAGATAAAATAGATATTTACGATATTCCCATAGCGGAAATTACCGAGCAGTACATTGCTTATTTATCCGCCATGGCGGAATTTGACATGGAAATTGCCAGTGAGTTTCTGGTAATGGCGGCAACGCTTCTGCAGATAAAATCGAGAATGCTTTTGCCGAAGCCTGCTCCTGAAACCGACGAGGAAGAAGCAGACCCGCGCACCATGCTGGTGGAGATGCTGATTGAGTACAGGCGCATTAAAGCGTGTGCGGCAAAACTTACCGAAATGAAAACGGCGGCGGAGCGTTACGTTTACCGCAGACCGCTGGCAGAAGGCAGGATAAACCGCAGCATTGCGCAGTATCAGGCGGGCGACTTGGTTAAAAGCCTGCTGGCGCTTTTGGCTGCCGGGCACGAAACCACGGCTTTTATTGAGCGTCAGGAGTTCAGCGTGCAGGAAAAAATGGCAGAAATTGTCAGCCTGCTTAAGCGCCGTTTAAACGGAGTTGAATTTAAAGAAGTTTTCAGCAGCACCGGCTCGCGCAGTGAAAAAATAGCCGGATTTTTAGCGCTTTTGGAGCTGCTGAAGCTGAACATTATAAATATAACGCAGACGGAGCCTTTTGCGCCGATATACATATTCCTGCACCGGGAGGGCGAAAACAATGTTTCATGAATATTTGCAGGGCTCTTTGGAGGCTTTGCTGTTTGCGGCAGGCGAGCCGCTTACGGTAGCACAGATTGCCGGTATTATGCAGCTTGACAAGCCGCAGGTGTGGGAGCTTTTAACCATGCTTGAAGAAAGTTACAATGAAGAAAACCGCGGCTTATGCCTGCGCAAAGTGGCGGGCGGCTATCAGCTGTGCGCCAAGCCCCAGCATTATGCCCTTTTAAAACAGCTGGAGCGCGTGCAGGAAGTAAAATTGTCGGCGGCGGCAATGGAAACTTTGGCCATTGTTGCGTTTAAGCAGCCGGTAACGCGCGGCGAAATGGAGGCCATCCGCGGTGTTAAGGTAGACGGCGTTGTAAATACGCTTCTGGAATACGGGCTTATCTGTGAGGCAGGGCGCAAGGAAGCGCTCGGACGTCCGATTCTTTACGCAACGACAGATAAATTTTTGCTTACTTTCGGGCTTAATTCACTGAAGGATTTGCCTGCTTTGCCGGATGAGGACAGCAGCGGGCCTGAACAGATTTCGCTTTTGGACAGCCTGAAAGATACAGACAGCAATACACAAAATGACGGAGTATAATACATGGAAGAACGATTGCAGAAAGTGCTGGCGGCAGCCGGCGTTGCTTCGCGGCGCGAAGCAGAAAAATATATACTTGGCGGCAGAGTGAAGGTTAACGGCAAAGTCGTTAAAGAACTCGGCACCAAGGTTGATGAAAAGTGCTTTATTACCGTTGACGGCAAGCCCATTAAACGTGAGCGCAAGGCATATTATTTGTTTTACAAGCCGCGCGGAGTGGTAACAACCATGAGCGACCCGCAGGGCAGGCGTACCGTGGCCGATTATGTTAAGGATCTGCCGCAGCGCGTGTTCCCGGTTGGCAGGCTTGACTACAATACGGAAGGGCTTTTGCTTTTAACAAATGACGGCGCGTTGGCGCAGGGGCTGATGCACCCGAGCCGCGAGGTAAACAAAACCTACCGCGTGGGCGTGCCGGGCATTGTGCCGCAGGAAAAGCTTGATTTGCTGCGCCTTGGTGTTAAACTTGATGACGGAATGACGGCTCCTGCCGTTGTAACGCTTCTGGAATATGACCATGAAAGAAATATGACATATTTTGATATTACCATACATGAAGGGCGCAACCGCCAAATCCGCCGTATGTGCGATTATATCGGCTTTCCGGTGCGCAACCTTAAACGCATTAAGTTTGGCACGCTCAGCTTAAAGGGCTTAAGCAAGGGCAAAATGCGTGAACTTAACGAGGACGAGGCAGAAACTTTAAAAAAGGCGGCAAAGCTTAATGGCTAATGTACTTGTTATCGGCGGCGGGGCTGCGGGCCTTTTAGCAGGCATTGCTGCAGCACAGAGCGGCGCCCAAACCGTAATTTTAGAAAAAATGCGCCGCCCCGGCAAAAAAATACTTATTACCGGCAAGGGGCGCTGCAATATTACCAATAACTGCGATTTGCAGGAAATTATTAAAAACATACCCGGCAACGGCCGCTTTTTAAACAGTGCGCTGCGCCGTTTTACCAATCAGGATATTGTACAGCTTCTGGAGGATAACGGTCTGCCTACCAAGGTTGAACGCGGCGGCAGGGTGTTTCCTGTAAGCGACAAAGCTGCTGACGTTGTTGACACTCTTGTTAAAATTTATAAAAACTATGGCGGCAGGCTGCTTACAGACTGCAAAGTAAAAAGCATTACGGCAGAATTCGGCAAAATAACCGGCGCTGTAACTGCCGACGGGCAGAAATTTACGGCCGATGCCGTTATTCTGGCGGCAGGCGGGTCATCTTACCCGGGCACGGGCAGCGACGGCAGCGGAGTGAAACTTGCCAAAGCATTGGGGCATACCATTGTACCTCTGGCGCCAAGCCTGGTTCCGCTTGAAAGCGATTCGCCCTACATTGCAGGCTTGCAGGGATTAAGCCTGCGCAATATAGAAGGCACCGTTTATGCGGACGGCAAAAAAATAGGCTCGGAGTTCGGTGAAATGCTGTTTACGCATTTCGGCGTATCGGGCCCGATAATACTTTCGCTGAGTAAATGCGTGGCGGAAGCCTTTGCCAGAGGCGCGCAGGATGTTGAACTTGCCATTGATTTAAAGCCTGCGCTTGATAAAGACAAGCTGGATGCACGTTTGCAGCGCGATTTTACGCAGTACAGCCGCAAGCAAATGCCTAACGGCATGAAGGATTTGCTGCCGCAGAGGCTTATTGCGCCGGTGCTTGACCAGGCGTTTATTGATGAAGAAAAATTTGTCAACCAGCTTTCGCGAGCCGAACGCCGGCGCCTTGTTGATGTTTTAAAAGCGTTTACAGTGCCCATTACCGGCACAAGGCCGATAGCGGAAGCTATTGTAACGGCAGGCGGCGTAAGCCTGAAGGAAATAGACCCTAAAACAATGGAATCCAAATTAATAAAAGGGCTGTTTTTTGCGGGCGAAGTAATGGATATCGACGGTTATACGGGCGGCTACAATTTGCAGGCGGCGTTTTCCACTGGTTATGCCGCAGGTACTTTTGCCGCACAAATATAAAAACAGGTGGGGATAAAATGAATTCACAAAAACCGGTAATTGCCATCGACGGCCCGGCCGGTGCCGGAAAAAGCACCATAGCCAAACTGGTCGCAGGCAAACTTGGTTACATTTATATTGATACCGGGGCCATGTACCGCTCCGTAGCGTGGAAGTTTCTGCAAACGGGCAAACCGTTCAGACCGGAGCTTGTAGAAAAACTGGCGCAGGAAATGGTAATTACTTTTAAGCCCGAAACAAACGCCAACCGCGTTTTCGTTGACGGCACGGAAGTTACGGAAGCAATCCGTTCTCCGGAAGTAACGGCCGTTGTTTCCAAAGTATCCGCCGTGGGCGGCGTACGCGCGGAAATGGTAAACCAGCAGCGCCGTATGGGCGAAGCCGGCGGCGTTGTTATGGACGGGCGTGACATTGGCACCGTGGTATTTCCTCATGCACAGGTAAAAATATTTTTAACGGCCAGCGTTAAGGAACGCGCTATGCGCCGTTATAAAGAAATGCTTGCCAAAGGCGAAAAGGTTGATTTGGCAGAACTTGAAAAACAAATCGCTTTCCGCGACAAGCAGGACAGCGAACGCGAAATTGCTCCGCTTAAACAGGCTGACGACGCCGAGTTTTTAGATACTTCCGACATGACGATAGACGAAGTGGCAGAGCATATTTTAAAAGCAGTACAGGAGAAATAAGATGCTGTATTCATTTTTGGATGTTGTACTGGGAATTTTGTTTAAAATTTTTCTGCGGCTTGAAGTACACGGCGCGGAAAATATTCCCAAAACAGGACCGCTTGTTATAGCAAGCAACCATTTAAGCCTGCTCGACCCGCCTGTTATAGGCGTTGCTGCACCGCGCAAGGTGCATTTTATGGCCAAGCGCGAACTTTTTGTGCCGGTGCTCGGCTACATTTATAAAACTCTGGGCGCGTTTCCCGTTAACCGCGGCGGCGCGGACAGGGCGGCAATAAAACACGGCATTGAAATTCTGCAAAGCGGCGAAGTGCTGGCGATTTTCCCGGAAGGGACGCGCAGCAAAACCGGGCAGCTTGGCAAACTGGAGCCGGGCGCGCTGATGATGGCCGGAAAAACCAGCGCCGTTATTGTGCCGACGGCAGTAAGCGGCACCGATATCAAGCGCTGCGGCAGGCTGTGGCCTAAGGTTGTGGTAAAATTCGGCACGCCGGTGCCTTTTCCGCCGGTAGGCTTAAATAAAGAGGTTTTGCAGGATTTGACAGATAAATTAACGGCAGACATAAAAGCTCTGCAGGGAGTGAAGTAACATGCAGGTGTTTGTGGCAGAGCCTTGCGGCTTTTGCTATGGAGTTAAGCGCGCGGTGGATATGGCGCGCGGCGAGTGCGGCAAAGAAACGCACGCGGCAACATTGGGGCCGCTTATACATAACCCGCAGCTTACGGCGGAACTGGCAGCAGGAGGAGTAAGCTACTGTGACAGCCTTGACAGCTTTGAAAAAGGCGATACGGTTATTTTCCGTTCGCACGGAGTTGGGCCTGAAGTTTACGCCGCTGCGGAAGAAAAAGGGCTGAATATTATTGATGCAACCTGTCCGCATGTGCGCGCAGCACAGTTAAAAGCAAAAAAATTGGCCGACGAAGGATATTTTGTTATAATTATCGGAGAAAAAAATCATCCTGAAGTAAAAAGTATCTCGGCATGGGCAGGAAAAAATGCTATAATAGTAGAATATAATAAAGATATTGCCGGTATACCCGTTGCAGATAAATATGGAGTTACGATTCAGACTACTTTTGAGCTGGCAAAATTTGAAGAACTGCTTGCCGGAATTCAAAAAGAAAGGCCGGGAGAGTACAAAATAGAAAAAACTATCTGTACGGCAACAAGCGAGCGTCAGAACGCCGCGGGGGAACTTGCGGGAAAAGTTGATGCATTTATTGTTATCGGCGGTAAAAACAGCGCCAACACAAGGCATTTATATGATATTGTGTCTGCACGCTGTAAAATTGCATACCACATCGAAACGGCTGCGGAATTAAAACCGGAAATGTTTCGTGGTTGCACCAAAATTGGCATAACGGCCGGTGCTTCGACGCCGGACCGATTAATCAAGGAGGCTTTATTTGTAATGGAAAACATGGAAAACATGGAATCTTTTGAAAGTATGCTGGAGCAGAGTTGGGAAAACAACGATATTTATCCCGGCAAAATCGTGAAGGCTACTGTTATTCAAAAAGATAAGGATGAAGTTTATGTAGACTTTGGCTATATGAAAGAAGGCGCCATCGCTTACAGCGAATGGGCTGCCGGAGATCCTGAAGAAGTAGCAAAAACCATTAATGTAGGCGACGAAGTTGAAGCAAAGGTTATTCCCGGCACTTCCAAAGATGATTTTGTACGCCTTTCCAAAATCCGTGCTGAGCAGGACGCAGCATGGAAAAACGTTCCCGAACTTGCTGAAGGCGAAAAACGCCCGGCAACCGTTAAAGTTCTGCGCGTAATTAAAAACCGCCAGAAAAATATCGTTGGCCTTGCCGTTGCAGTTGAAGGCGTTGAAGGCTTTATGCCCGCATCCCACGTTGAACTGAAACGCGTTGAGGACTTCACTCCGTATATCGGCCAGGAACTGGAAGCAGAAATTATTGAAGTTGACACCGCTAAAAAACGCCTGGTAGTTTCCCGCCGCGATTTGCTGCGCGCTGAACGCGAAGCAAAAGCACAGGCATGGCGCGAAGCTAAGGCTGCCAGAGCTGCAGAACGCGCAGCAGCACGCGAAGCTGCTGAAGAAGAAGCATACAACAGCGTTGAAGAAGGCCAGATTGTACCGGGCAAAGTTCTGCGCATTGCTGATTTCGGCCTGTTTGTTGAAGTAGGCAAAGGCCTTGTTGGTCTTGTTCACAATACCGAACTTTCCTGGGACCGCAATGTAAAAGCAAGCGATTTCGAACCTGAAACCGAAGTTACCGTTCTCATTAAGAAAATTGACCGCGAAAACAAACGCGTTGCCCTCAGCATTAAAGCTACTCAGGAAGATCCCTGGGTAACCGAAGCAAACGCACTTCCGGAAGGCGCTATCGTTAAAGGCATTGTAACCCGTTTCCTGCCTTTCGGCGCTATTGTTAAAGTAACCGACAGAGTAGAAGGCCTTGTACATGTATCCGAAATTGCCGATACCCGCGTTGAAAAACCGGAAGACGTTCTTGAAGTTGGCCAGGAAGTTGTTGTTAAAGTTATCAAAAAAGATATGGAACACAAAAAAATCGGCCTGAGCATTGCCAAAGCTGCCAAAGAAAAAGAAAAAGCAGAATACAGTGCTTACCTTAACAACAAACCGGAACTGACTCTTGACCTTTCCGAACAGCTTGAAACTTTAAAATAATTTTACGGTGGTAATTAATGTCGCGTGAACAGAGGAAACTTGACCATATCAAATATGCGCTGAAGCTTGGTGACGGACCGCTCACCAACGGTTTGGAGAATGTACATTTTGTGCATAACTGCCTGCCGGAGCTTAACCCGCAGGATATAGTCCTTTCCTCACAGTTCGGCGGCATTTTCTTTTTATCTCCGTTTTTAATCAACGCCGTTACAGGCGGGGCAGACGCTGTTACGGAAATTAACAGGCGGCTTGCGCGTGCGGCAAAAAAAGCGGGTGCGGCAATAGCGGTAGGCTCGCAGTACGGTTCTGTTAAAAATAAAACCAACTACCAAAGCTACGAGGTTGTACGCGAGGAATATCCGGACGGCATTGTTTTTGCCAATACCAGCGCGCTGGCTACGCCAGAAGAAGCGCTGGAGGCTGTGCGCATGCTTGACGCCGATGCCTTGCAGATACATTTAAACCCCGCACAGGAACTGATTATGCCCGAAGGCGACAGGGATTTTAAAGGCCTGTTTGCCAATATGCAGCGCATACTTGATAAATGCCCTGTGCCCGTAATAGTTAAGGAAACCGGCTGCGGCATGGCGGCGCGGCAGGTTAAGCAGCTTTTAAAAGCAGGCTTTACCTGTTTTGATGTCGGCGGCGCAGGCGGTACCAATTTTCCGGCTATTGAGGCGGAACGCTACGGCGGCACAGCGCTTTTAAACGGCTGGGGGCTTAACACGGCCCAATCGCTTTTGGAAGCGGGCGGAGTATGCGGCAGCGAAGGCTATATTGCAGCCTGCGGCGGCATACGCAGCGGTTTGGACGCGGCAAAGGCACTGGCGCTTGGCGCGGATATAGCCGGCATGGCCGGCAATGTGCTGGAAGCGGCTGTAAACAAAGGCGAGGACGCGGCGGCAGAAATAATTTTGCAGGCCGAAGAAGAACTGCGCATGCTGATGCTGTTAACGGGTTCTTCCGATATAAAAAGCCTGAGGGCAAAGCCGCTGTATTTTACAGGCAGCCTGCTTGATTTTATGCAGTGCCGAGGTTGGGAACCTGCGGAAGTTGCCCGCTCAAGAAGATAAAAAATAAAACGGTATAACATTTTGTTATACCGTTTTCTGTATTATAGTTTTATTTAAGATACTTTTATTAAAATTTAGATGTAGTTGCAGCATTTAGGTCCGTAAATTTTGCTCATTATTCAATCGCAAAATTTGCGTAGCTTCGCTGGCACAATTATTGCCATCGTTATTACTCGGCACTAATTGGCGCTCAGCTAAATAAAAAAGAAGCCGAATACCAAGGTATCAGGCTTCTTTTAAAATCCGTAACAATCAGATAGCGCGGTTAACTTTACCGGAACGCAAGCAACGGGTGCAAACGTTAATACGTTTTACAGAACCGTTTACAACGGCTCTTACTTGCTGAATGTTCGGTTTCCAAGCGCGTTTAGAATGTCTATTGGAATGGCTGACGTTACAACCAGCTTGAATACCTTTGCCGCAAACTTCGCAAATGGATGCCATGAGTCCCACCTCCTTAACGTAATTCCAGCATCAGTTACAAATTTAACAGAAGTATCATACCATAGAATGAAATTAAAAGCAAGTTATTTTTAGATTGGCAGTGTGATTTTATGTGGTGGCAGGAGCCAATTACAAAATTAAAGGGTATCGGGCCTAAAAAAGCGGCAGATTTTGCCAATTTAAACATTTTTACCATTGGCGATTTGCTGAACCGTTACCCCCGTACTTATGTAGACCAGAGCAAAGTTAAAACAATAGCGGAGCTTACAACAGACGGAGAAAAGCAGCTGTTTTGCGCTGAGGTTTACCGCGTGGCGGACAGAATATCGGCCAGGCGCATGCGTTATACGCTGGTAACGCTTAAAGACGCTACCGGCTTTGCTGAGCTGTATATGTTCGCGCATCAGCGTTTTCAGACGCGCAATTTTAAGCCAGGCACGCAGCTTTTGGTGGACGGCAAGGTGCAGCCGGGGCGCGGCGCAAAAATGGTAACGGATGCTTACGTGCAGATTTTAAAAGACGGCGAAAGCGCTTCTGCACCCGGTATTTTGCCGGTGTATGCTTTAAGCGGCGCTTTGACGCAGCAGAATGTGCGTACAGCCGTTAAAACGGCTCTGGCCATGGCAGAAGACTACCTGCCGGAATCTCTGCCGCAGGAGATAATTAACGCCAAAAATTTGCCTCCGCGTTTTGAAGCCGTTAAAAACATTCATTTTCCGGTAAGTTTTGCGGAACTTGCCAGAGCGCGCAGCCGTTTTATTTTTGAAGAACTGTTTTTATTGCAGTGCGGGCTTTTGTATTACCGCAGCAGGGTAAAAAGCACGCGCAGCTGTATAAAAATGGCGCCTGACGGCACGCTTTTGCAAAAAGTGCTGGCGCAGCTGCCTTTTAAACTTACGGAGGCGCAGCAAAAAGCATGGCAGGATATAAGCCTTGACATGCAGGATAAAAAGCCCATGCACAGGCTTTTGCAGGGCGACGTTGGCAGCGGCAAAACCGTTGTATCGGCGCTGGCGCTTGCCAAGGCTGCGGAAAACGGGTATCAGGCCTGCATTATGGTGCCGACGGAAATTCTGGCTCAGCAGCATTACGAAACTTTGCAGGCGTTTCTGGAGCCTGCCGGTATCCGCTGCGGGCTGTTAACCAGCAGCGTTAAGGGCGTGCGCCGCCGTGAACTATTGGAAAACCTTGCAGCAGGCAATTTGCAGGTGCTTGTCGGCACGCATGCTTTAATACAGGATGACGTTATCTTCGATAAACTCGCGCTCGTCGTTACGGATGAACAGCACCGCTTCGGCGTTGAGCAGCGCGCCAAACTGGCAAATAAATCGGCTTACGAGCCGGATGTTCTGGTTATGACGGCAACGCCGATACCGCGCACGCTGGCGCTTACGGTGTACGGTGATTTGGACGTTTCGGTAATGAAGGGCATGCCGCCGGGAAGAAAGAGCATAAAAACGCTGTGCTACACCGGTGACAAGCGGCGCGAGGTTTACGCAGGCATGGTGCGGCAGATTAAAGCCGGGCATCAGGCATATATCGTCTGTGCGGTTATAGAGCCGGGTGAAATGCCGGGCGTGCGCGCGGCAGCGGAAGTTTATGAAGAATTGCAGCGCACTTTTTTACAGGATATACCCTGTGCACTGCTGCACGGCAAAATGAAGCCTGCCGAAAAAGAAGCGGTGATGGAAGATTTTGCCGCCGGTAAAATAAAAGCGCTTATCAGCACCACGGTTATAGAAGTTGGCGTTAACGTGCCAAATGCCACGCTGATGATTATTGAAAACGCCGACCGTTTCGGCCTTGCCCAGCTGCACCAGCTGCGCGGACGTGTAGGGCGCGGAGAGGCGCAGTCTTTCTGCGTGCTGCTTACTGATTCGGACAGCCCGGAAACACTGGCGCGGCTTAACGTGCTGCATACATCAAACGACGGTTTTTACCTTGCCGAGCAGGATTTAAAACTGCGCGGTGCGGGGCAGCTTTTTGGCCTGCGGCAGCATGGCTTGCCTGATTTATATATTGCTGATATACTTCAAGATACAGATGTTTTGATAGAAGCGCGTGCCCTTGCCAAAAAAACGCTGGCAGACGCAGGACAGACGGCGGAAATTACCAAAGTTCTGGACGCGCAGTTTGACGAACGTTTTAAACGTATATTCAATTCGTAACGGAGGCCCCAATGCCGGAAGAAAAATGGTATCAAAACCCGGAAAAAGCATCACAGGCGGCTGCGGTAATTATTTTAGCCCTGGCCGCTTTGTTAACGTGGCTGTTTGCCGGTGAAGAAGTAAAAAAAATGTTTGCCCTGGCCGTCAGCGGCGATGTGGAAGCGCTGGCAGCGTATTTCCGCTCTTTTGGGGCGTGGGCAATGCTTATCAGCTTCCTGCTTGATGTATTAATCAATGCGGGCAGCATTTTCCCGTCCATCTTTATTTCTACCGCCAACGGGCTTATTTTCGGTTTGCCGCTGGGCATTTTAATTTCGTGGCTTGCAGAAACAACCGGCGTTGTTATCAGCTTCTGGCTGATGCGTTATCTGTTCCGCGGCGCTGCCGAGAAAATGATTGCCAAAAGCCCGATGCTGATGAAAATTGACGATTTGAGCGGGCGTAAAGGGCTGCAATGGATGGCAGCGGCAAGAATGCTGCCGTATTTTCCGTCCGGAATTTTAACGGCGATTGGCGCGGTAAGCAAAATTTCCACGCGCGATTACATTATTGCCAACCTTATAGGCAAATTTCCTTCAACGGCGCTGGAGGTTGTTATAGGGCACGACATTGTTAATTTTCAGCAGCACAGTGAACGCCTTGCCGTGCTGGTAACGGTGGCAATACTTATTTTTGCCGCTTACAAATATTACTACAAAAAATAATTGTTTTCTTTTAGCATTCTGTTGTGTTTTCTTTGGCTGTAAGGTATAATTAAACCAGCAGTTATTTTAAAGAAGATTAAAAAGGAGGCAGCTATGAGCAAACACCAATTTACGGATATCCGCGTTGCCATCGAGCCGGATAATCCTTCCATCCAGCGTCTGGAGTTTAAGTGTATTAAATGCGGAAACTGCAAAACCGTCTGCACCGATTATATCGGCGTATGCGGAACTTATGACCTTAAGGCAACGGGTGATAAGCCTATCTGCATTAACTGCGGGCAGTGCGCCAATGTTTGCCCGGCAGACAGCATTACCGAAAAAATAGAAGCATATCAGGTAATGGCGGAAATCCGTGATGAGGATAAAATTGTTATTTTCAGCACTTCGCCTTCCGTGCGTATTGCTTTGGGCGAAGAATTCGGCATGCCCGACGGCAGCTTTGTTGAAGGCAAAATGGTTGCGCTTTTGCGCAGGCTTGGCGCAGATTATGTGCTTGATACCAATTTTGCCGCCGATATGACGATTGTGGAAGAAGCAAGCGAGCTTTTACAGCGCATTACCGAAGGCAATAAGCCGTTGCCGCAGTTTACCAGCTGCTGCCCGGCGTGGGTTAAATTTGCAGAAACCTATTATCCCGAAATGCTGCCGCATATTTCCAGTGCCAAAAGCCCTATCGGCATGCAGGGGCCAACCATTAAAACATATTTTGCAAAAAAAATGGGCATTGACCCGCGCAAAATTGTCAACGTGGCAGTTACGCCCTGCACCGCCAAAAAGTTTGAAATCCGCCGCGGCGAGATGAATGCGGCCGGGCGTTACCTTGGCATTGAAGATATGCGCGATATGGACTACGTTATTACTACGCGCGAACTGGCAATGCTTGCCAAAGACGAAGGCATTGATTTTGCCGCGCTGGAGGATTCTGCCTATGATGATTTAATGGGGCAGGCGAGCGGCGCAGGCGTTATTTTCGGCAACACCGGCGGCGTTATGGAAGCGGCAATCCGTACGGCTTACTGCTACGCAACCGGCAAGGATGCACCGCAGGCTTTGTACGATTTACAGCCTGTGCGCGGTATGGATGGCATCCGCGAGGCGGAAGTTGATATTGAAGGCACCAGAGTTAAAGTGGCTGTTGTTTACGGCACTGCCAACGCCCGCAAACTGATTGAAAAAATTAAAGCAGGCGAAGCAGAGTACCACTTTGTGGAAGTAATGGCATGCCCGGGCGGCTGCATCGGCGGCGGAGGACAGCCCAAGGACAAGGAATATAAAGGCGACGCTCTGCGTGCGGCACGCATTGAAGGCCTTTACAAGCGCGACAGCAGCATGAAGCTTCGTTTAAGCCACGAAAACCCGGAAATTAAAGCCTTGTATGCCGATTTTTACGGCAGGCCGCTGAGTGAACTGGCGGAACAGATGCTGCATACCGTATATTTTGACCGCAGTGCGGATTTGGGCGGCGTATATATCGCGCCAGGCGCGGAAAAACAGCCTGCGGAAGAAGGAGCAGCACCGCAGCAGGAAGCAGGCACGCATAAATGGCGCTGCAAGGTTTGCGGCTATATATATGAAGGCGAAGCTTTGCCGGAGGATTATAAATGCCCTCTGTGCGGTATGGGTGCCAATATGTTTGAAAAAATAGAATAGTTTTGCCAAAGCCTCTGCCTTAAAAACGGGCAGGGGCTTTTTGCTGCGTAAAAAAAGCAAAAAAATTAAAAAATTTTGTAAAAAATAGTGAAGGAAAATAAAAAATGTTGTAGAATATATGGCAGGTAAACCAAAAATGAGAGAAAATTAGGAGGACAAAAAATGCATAGTTACAGCATTGAGCTTGGCGGCAGAACGCTGACGATGGAAATCGGCAAAATTGCCAAGCAGGCCAACGGCGCAGTATTGGTGCGCTATGGCGACACTGCGGTAGTAGTTGCTGCTACCGGTACCAAAACACCGCGTGAAGGTGTAGACTTTTTCCCTTTGACTGTTGATTTTGAAGAAAAAATGTACGCTGTGGGTAAAATCCCCGGCGGCTTTATTAAACGTGAAGGACGCCCGGCTGAAACCGCTATTTTAACCAGCCGCCTTATCGACCGCCCGATCCGCCCGATGTTCCCGGAAGGCTACCATAACGACGTGCAGATTGTTGCAACCGCCGTTTCCGTAGACCCGGACAACGCACCGGATATTCCGGCAATGATTGGCGCTTCCTGCGCACTTTCCATTTCCGATATTCCGTTTGAAGGCCCTATCGCCGGTGTGCGCGTAGGCATGATTGACGGCCAGTATATCATTAACCCGACCATTGAACAGGCTAAAGTAAGCCGCCTGAACCTTGCCGTTGCAGGCACCAAAGACGCTATTTTGATGGTTGAAGCAGGCGCCAAGGAAATCAGCGAAGACGAAATGCTGGACGCTATCTGGTTCGGCCACGAAGAAATTAAAAAGCTGGTTGAATGGCAGGAAAAAATTATGGCAGAAGTTGGCAAACCCAAAATGGAAGTGCCTGTTTACGAACCTCCTGCCGAGCTTGCCGCAGAAATTGAAGCTTACGGCGCTGAACAGCTGAAAGCAGCCCTGATGGACGCCAACAAGCTGGAACGCGAAGAAAACGTTGCCCGCATTAAAGCTGAAATCGCCGACGCATTTATGGAAAAATATCCTGACAATGCCAAAGACGTTGCGTATATTACCCAAAAGCTCGTTAAAAAGATTGTACGCCGCACCATTTCCGTGGATAAAATCCGCCCGGACGGACGTGCGCTTGACGAAGTACGCCCTGTAACCTGCGAAGTAGGCCTCTTAGCCCGCCCGCACGGCAGCGCGCTCTTTACCCGCGGCCAGACTCAGATTCTGAACGTGCTGGCACTGGCTCCGCTCAGCGAAGCACAGACCCTGGACGGACTTGGCGTAGAACTTACCAAACGTTATATCCATCACTATAACTTCCCGCCGTACAGCGTTGGCGAAACCAAACCGCTGCGCAGCCCGGGCCGCCGCGAAATCGGCCACGGCGCACTGGCAGAACGTGCACTTTTGCCGGTAATTCCTTCCGAAGAAGAATTCCCGTATGCAATCCGCCTGGTTTCCGAAACTCTGGAATCCAACGGTTCTTCCTCTATGGGTAGTGTTTGCGCAAGCACCCTTTCCCTTATGGACGCAGGCGTGCCTATTAAAGCACCGGTTGCCGGCGTAGCAATGGGCCTTGTAAAAGACGGCGATTATTTCACCATCCTTACCGATATTCAGGGCCTTGAAGATGCTCTCGGCGATATGGACTTTAAGGTTGCCGGTACTAAAAACGGCATTACCGCCATCCAGATGGATATTAAGATTGACGGCATCAACAAGGAAATTTTCAAACAGGCTCTGGCACAGGCTAAACGCGGCCGCGAACACATCATGGGCATTATGCTTGACTGCATTGCCGAACCGCGCAAAGAACTGTCCAAATACGCTCCGAAAATTACCACCATCCATGTTGACCCCGAAAAAATCAGCAAAATTATTGGCCCCGGCGGCAAAACTATTAAAAAGATTGTTGAAGAAACCGGCGCTAAAATTGATATCGAAGAAGACGGCCGCGTATATATTGCCGCAGTTAACAGTGAAGAAGCTGCAAAAGCAATTGATATGATTAACGGCATTACCGCCGAAGCAGAAGTCGGTAAAGTTTACACTGGCAAAGTTACCCGCCTGATGGCGTTTGGTGCTTTTGTTGAAATTCTGCCGGGTAAAGAAGGCCTGGTTCATATTTCCCAGCTTTCTACCGAGCGCGTAAATAAAGTTGAAGATGTTGTTTCCGTAGGCGACGAAATCGTTGTAAAAGTTACGGAAATCGACCAGAAGGGCCGCATTAACCTGTCCCGCAAAGCAGTGCTGGCAGGCGGCTTAAGCAAATAATTTAAGTAAAAACTAAATCCCGCTGAATTATTTTCGGCGGGATTTTTTATAATGAGGTGCAATATGAAATTACGTGGTTTTGAAAAAATTACTTCCTTTAAAGAAGTTAAGTTCCCCATGCCGGAACGCAAAACAAAAATGGCGGCCGGGTACGATATCTGCTTGCCGCAGGACGTTACCATTAAGGCGCATACTCTGCAAATGGTGCCGACTGGTGTGAAAGCCTACATGCAGGACGACGAGTTTTTGGGCGTGCATATCCGCAGCAGCATGGCGGTTAAAAAAGGGCTGGCATTGGTGAATAACGTGGGTATTATCGACGCCGATTATTACAACAACGAGGACAACGAAGGGCACATTATGCTTGGGCTGTATAACACGACGGACAGCGATGTAACCCTGGCAAAGGGCGAGCGCGTGGCACAGGGCATTTTTTACAAATACCTTACGGCTGACGGCGACAGCGCCGCCGCAACCCGCAGCGGTGGCTTTGGCAGTACGGGCGAGAAATAAACTGTACCCTTAAAAATTAAATAATACTAAAATTTAAATTACAGGTTTTAAAGGACTGCTTGTAAGTGCAAACGCGCTTGCAGGCAGTCTTTTTTTGCGTAAAAACGGAGTTAAGTTAAAGGGCAATAGTAGAAATTTTATTTTAAAAGTGATATAATACATAATAATTAATTGCAAAATAAAGTTACAAATAAGTTTTAAATAAAAATTAAACTCAGGGTGAGAAAACGTGGCAGAAAATCTGCAAAAAATAAATAAGTATACTAATATCATTCTACCGTTTGTATTAATTTGTGTTGACTATATCGCTATAGTATGTGCAGAAGAACTTGCATTCAACTTCCGTAACTTCTACACTGGAAACCACAGTTTACATATCTCCTGGCTCAACTTCTGGGTAGTATTCCCGCTGCTATATTTAATCTTCTTAAATATTGAACAGCTCTACAACCGCCGTGCACAGTTCTGGCAGATAATCCAAAAACTCTTTATCACCAGCTGCTATGCTGTTACAAGTATTATCATATTACTCTATATAGCACGCATAGCAGGCTCAACCTCAAGAATGTTTATAGCAGTATTTTGGATATTGAGCTTTATACTGCTTGTTATATTTCGCTACATCGTTAAAAAGATACTTGAAAAATATCAGCTGCTGCAAATACCAATACTAATAATAGGTGCAGGCAAAACAGCAGAACTACTTGTGCAAGGCATCAAAAACGACGCCGGTATGGGCTATAAAATAATAGGCCTTTTAGAAGATAACAAAGTAGAAAAAGGCATTCTTGAAAACTACCCTGTATTAGGTAAATTCAGCGACGCAGAACAAGTAATAACAAAATACAACATCAACCACGTCTTTATAGCTGCTCCAGGTTTAGAGCAAGGCAAACTAACAAAATTAATCTATAAAGTACAGCCCTTAGTAAAAAGCATGGGAGTAATACCAAACCTTGTAGGCGTACCCATGGGAGGTATAGAAGCAGAAAGCCTGTTTAACGAAAAACTTATGCTGTTAAGGCTAAAAAACAATCTTGCGCGTCCTGTAAACAGATGGATAAAAACAATCTTTGACTACGTGCTTACAGTAACAGGCACAATAGCAATAAGCCCGATACTCATAGTAATAGCCTTATGGATATACAAAGATTCACCGGGGCCGGTAATATTTAAACACAGGCGTATAGGCAAAAACGGTAAAGAATTTAACTGTTATAAATTCCGCAGCATGTGCGTAGATGCTAAAGAGAAATTAGAACACTTGCTCAAAACAGACCCGGAAGCAAAAGCGGAGTATGAAAAATACCATAAACTTGAAAATGACCCAAGAGTAACAAAATGCGGAAAATTTTTACGTAAAACCAGCATTGATGAATTACCGCAAATTTTTAATGTGCTTAAAGGTGAAATGAGTTTAATAGGTCCACGTCCATATATGGTAAGCGAATATCAGGAGGAAAAAGATCTTTTAAAAAATATTATAATTGCAAAACCAGGGATAACAGGGTATTGGCAAGTGTCAGGAAGAAATGATGTAACTTTTAAAGAAAGAATAGCCATGGAAGACTGGTATGTGACAAACTGGAATTTATGGATAGATTTAATAATTTTATATAAAACATTTAAAGTGGTATTTAGCAAGAAAGGTGCGTATTAAGTTTGGATAAGCCTATTAAGGTTTTGCAAATAATAGGAGATGTAGTAGGTGGCGGAGTTGAAACGGTAATAATGAATTATTATCGTAATATTGATAAAACAAAAATACAATTTGATTTTGTAGTACACAAAGGTGCTTTGCTGCAATATATTACACAAGTAAAAAACTATGGCGGAAAAGTATATGAAATAACATCTTATAAAAGTAATATTTTAAAATATACTTATGAAATTTATAAAATTATAAAAGAAAATAATTATGAGATTGTCCACTCTAACATGAATTCTTTAAGTGGATTTCCTTTATTTGCAGCTTACTTAGCAGGTGCGAAAGTACGTATATTGCATAATCATACAACGGATAACCCTGCAGAAGGAATAAGAACAATAGCCAAAAGAATACTTCGTCCATTTGCAAGATTATTTGCAAATCAATATTGGGCTTGCAGTAAATTAGCAGCTGAATGGATGTATGGTAAAAATACAGTAACAAATGGCAAAATAACAATTATAAATAATGCTATAGACCTTGAAAAATTTAAATTTAATAAAGAAAAAAGAGAAAAGTTAAGAAAAAAACTTGGTATAGAAAACTGTTTTGTGATTGGTCATGTAGGGCGATTTGTAAAAACCAAAAATCATGAATTTTTGATTGAGATTTTTAATGAAGTATTAAAACAAAAGAGTAATGCCAAATTGTTACTTATTGGAGATGGTAATTTAAAATCATTAATAGAAGCAAAAGTCCAAAATTTAGGTATAGAAAAAGCTGTTATATTTTTAGGTGTAAGAAACGATGTAGCAGATTTATATAATGTTATGGATGTATTTGTGTTTCCATCATTATATGAAGGATTAGGAATGGCGGTAATAGAAGCACAAGTTAATAGTTTACCTACTATTGTGTCTATAGCAATTCCGGCAGAAGCAAAAATAAGCGAATATATAAAATTTATTTCATTACAGCAACCTTTAAAAGATTGGTTGAATGAAGTAGAGAATGCAAAAAGAAAAGAATTAAATATAAGTGATGAATTGCTTAAAAAATTTGATATTAGGGAAGAAAGCAAGAAGTTGGAAAATTTGTATTTGAAGTTAATAAAAGGAAAGAGTAGAACATGAATTCTAAAATAAGTATTATTGTTCCTGTATATAATGTGGAAAAATATCTTTCTCGTTGCATAGAAAGTCTGTTAGTACAGACGTATACAAACTTTGAAATTATTTTAGTTGATGACGGATCTTTAGATTGCTGCCCAGTAATATGCGATAAATACGCTGCTAAGTATAAAAATATTCACGTTATTCACAAAGAAAACGGTGGGCTTGCAGATGCTAGAAATGCGGGAATGAAAGTTACTAAAGGCGAGTATGTTACGTTTGTAGACAGCGATGATTATGTAAATTCTTTGTATCTAGAAATGTTGATTAAAGGGATCAATCGTGGTGCGGATATCTCCCTGTGTGACTTTGTAGAAGTATATGATGATGGGGTGAATCAGAAACTAGAAAAAACGCAAATTGTAATAGATGTATTAGGAGCTAAAGAAGCTCTAACAGAAGTTTTGTATCAGCGATTTCATGATGTGTCAGCATGTGGGATCTTATTACCTTTTGCGTTGGCACAACAATATCCTTTTCCAGAAGGAAAATTATTTGAGGATTTGTATACTACGTATAAATTTTATTTAGAAACTGAGCAAGTGGCTTTTATACGTGCACCACTCTATTATTATTTTCAACGAATAGGAAGTATTATGAGTAAAAGAGATGATACATTTATCCATGATCTTTTGCAAGCCTCTGATTTATTGGTCAATGCATGTAAAGGACAAGGAAAAAATGTAGAACAAGCTGCTTTGAATAAGCAGTTTAGCAATTACTGTCGACTTATTTTACAACCATCTAATTTGCAAAATAAATATCCGGAAGTATACAGGGATGTTGTAAAAACCTTAAAACGTCATCGCTTATCTATATTATTAGATCATCGAGCGAGGTGGAAAAATCGATTGGCGGCATTAGCACTCTTTGGTGGTGTAGCAGGGTTGCGATTTGCTTTTAAGTTCAAATAGTGATATTAGCTATAATGGTAGTGTTAAAGAGTGTGGAAATAGATTGAAGGAGATAAAAAGTGATTGATATAAAACAAATAAAAAAAGAAATTTCTAAATATGATGTGATTTCCTTCGATCTTTTTGATACGCTTATAAAGCGAGATTGTTATAAGCCAACAGAAATTTTTTACTTTATAGAGCAGAAAGTAGACCAAGAATTTGGTAGAAAAAGCAATTTCTCAGTTGAACGTATGAGAGCAGAGATTGTTGCGCGAAAAAAAGCGAAAGCAGAAGAAGTGACAATTGAGGAGATTTATAATGTACTAACAGGTGGTTTTTCATGTTCCGAAAAAGAGTTAATCAGATACATAGAAGAAGAGTGTGAATATAACCTTTGCCAATGGAATCCGTTAATAAAGCGAGTTTATGATTATTGTGTGGATAAAGGCAAAAGAATTTTCATTGTAACAGATATTTATCTTCCTGAAGAACTGATTCAGCGGATTCTTTATAAACTGGAAATCCGCTATGATATGCTTTTTGTTTCCTCAACGATAAGAAAAATGAAGCAAAATGGTTCTCTTTTTCAATATGTGTTGAATGAAAGTAAAATTACACCCGATAGAATCATTCATATTGGTGACAATAAGAAAAGTGATTATTTAATACCTAAAAAAATGGGGATTAATGCTATCCTGATTCCTAGAAATAGCAAAATTAATTTATATTATAATGAAAGATTGTATAGAAAAAATTTTGATTATGCAAATCTATGCTCTTTCATTAACAATCATGCGAATACGCATTCGTGGGATGCAATTTATACAAATACTTCTTTTGATTTTTTTTCTGAAACTGGCTACGAAGTACAAGGTCCGGTACTTTATGGGTATGTGAACTGGCTTAGTGAGCAATTTAGATTAGATGGTATCGAAAAAGTATTCTTTTTATCCCGTGATGGGCAGTTAATGCAGAAGGCTTATGAGAAATTGAAGAATATTTTGCCTAGTACATATATGTATGCATCACGCAAGGCGTTGATCATACCTTCACTTTGGATGACGTCTTCTATCTCTGAAATCAGTGAAAGTATATTTTGGGGACGTAGAGGTACGATTCAGGATTTTTTAAAAAAGATTGGATTGAATCCAACAGAATTTGAAAAAGATTTTACTGTTGCTGGATTTTCTTTAGTGGATGATTGTGAATACAGTGATTTGTGGCAGAAGCCTGATTTTATCGAAGTCTTTGAAAAAAAGGTAAAGCAAAAAATGATAGCTAATAGTTATCAAATGTATTGTTTACTTACTAGCTATCTGAAACAGATCAATTTTTCTGGCAAAGTAGCTGTGGTAGATATTGGTTGGTACGGTCACATGCAAAATGCACTGGAAAAAGTTATAAAGGCGGCTAATATTTCTGCAGAAATTCATGGTTATTATTTGGGATTGCGTCCGGAATCTCCTTTATTAGATCATATGGAAGCAAAGGGATATCTTTTTGATAAAGATAAATATGATAATTTTTCAATGATGGAAGTGCCATTTAATTCTATTGTTGAAATGCTTTTTACAGCAAATCATGGTACTACAAAAGGGTATAAAGAAGAAAACGGGAATATTGAACCTATTTTGGGTCAATGGGAGTACGATAATGTAGTTTATAAAAAAGATTACAATGCAATCCATGCTTGTCAAGAAGGGGCATTGGCCTTTATTGATGATATGTTAATAGAAAAAAAATATTTTCTTTTTAAAACTGATTCAATGATAACGTTTGCTAATTGGTTTCAACTTGGGCGGTTTCCATCTATTAAAGCAGCAACATATTTTGGAAATCTACATTTTTTGGATGATAGAGTGAAAACTCTAGCCAAGCCACGATTAAAATTTAATTACCTGATCCATCCAATTATATTGTTATGTGATCTTCGTGATTCTTTGTGGCGTATGGGATTTTTTACAAGGGTTTTCGGAACTTGGTTCCCCTATGCTTTGTGTTACGAAACGATGAAGAATATTTATATGTTTTTAATAAAAATACTTCATAAAAGATAGCATAATGAGAAAATAGTATTGGTTTATGTATTTATTTATTTCTTTCTTTCTTGCCATATTTATTAATAAAGTTATTGTTTCAATATTTGTATTAATTTATTATTTAATAAGATAGGCTGAAAAATTATTCTTATTTAAGGTAGAATGTTGCTATTATATATAAGACAAGGAGAATTTGTATGGGAACGGAAACAAAAACATATTTTAAAGCAAGTATACAAGAAGCGAAAAATCAATTAGCGCATTCTGAATTACAACAAGTTGTACCCAAAAAACATATACATAAAATTACTTTTGTATTTCCTGATGTACCACATACGATTTCAGGCGGATTGAAAATGGTATTTGAATATGCAAACCGTCTGACTATGAGAGGATATGAAGTAAGAATAGCATTTGATTGTCACGAAGGGATTCATGCCAAAAGAAAGTATATCCCACTTTTTTTGAAACGTAATTTCTTGTATCCGTTATTTATTATGTATTATCCTACATGGTTTAAACTGAATCAAAAAGTAAAAAAAATCTTGTTGAAAGATGGCATTAATGATAAAGAAATTCCTGATAGTGATGTTATTATTGCTACTGCAGTACGGACAGCTGAACCTGTATCTCGTTTGAGTGCAGCTAAAGGTAAAAAACTTTACTTTATACAAGGCTTTGAAAACTGGACACCAGATTGGCCAACTGAACGCGTAGAAAACACATATCGTTTAGGTATGAAAAACATTGTTGTAGCACAATGGTTAGCAGAAAAACTAAAAAATGCTGGAGCCGATTGTATTTTAATTCCCAATGGCATTGATTTTAATACGTTTAATTTAGATATACCTATTAGAAAACGGAGAAATCATGTTATTTCGATGTTGTATCATGTTGCGCCGCATAAAGGAGCTAAATATGGCATCAAAGCGCTTCAGCAACTTAAAGATATCTATCCAGATTTGGAAGCGTTTCTTTTTGGTACGACTGAACGACCAGCAGAGTTACCTACTTGGATACAGTATACCCATAATGCACAGCAGGTACAGCTTAGAAAAATTTATAACAATTCTACCATTTATCTTTGTCCTTCTATTGCGGAATCATTTGGACTAACTGGAGCAGAAGCAATGGCTTGTGGCGCAGCTTATGTATCTAGTGATTATGGTGGAGTTCATGAATATGCAGAAGATAAGAAAAATGTTCTGCTTTCACCTCCTGGTGATGTTGAGAGACTTGTAGAGCATGTTTCTTATCTTTTTGAGCATCCAGAAGAACGTATCCGTTTAGCAGAAAATGGAAATAAGGATGTGCAACAACTCAATTGGGAGAGAAGTCTAGATAAATTTGAAGAAGTATTGCATTCATAAAATTTTATTTAAATATTCATGAATGTAATTGGAGGTTGTGTATGAATAGAAAAATTATTGATATTTTGTTTGGGTTTATTATATTTTCTCTTCCCTTTAAATATATACCTAAAGCTTTTTGGCAACTTTTTTTTGGTGGTCCATATGGACAGAATTTGGTAGTTTATCCATTAGTGTTTGGATTTTTATATACTGTTTATTGTATCGTTTGCAAGAAAGAGAAATTATATAGAGTGGATGTTTTTATTAAATTTCTTTTTGCTTATTTGGGAATACTTTTAATTTCTTTGTTGTGGGGTGTTTATAGTTTTCCATACTATGAACAGGTTATGAATGGACCGTTAACTCAAATCAGACAGCTTCCTACTATTATGACTATATTTGAATATTGTGGAGTCCAAGCAGATGAGCAAGTGGTTTTAAAAATATGTATAGTTCTTCGTGCTATAAAAGGTATCCTTTTTGAAACACTCTATACTTTTGTTGCTGCGTATATGATATATGCTTGGTATCATGACCGTATGCAACGAGCTATTCAGATTATTTTGAATATTGTTACGTTTGATTTGATTATAATTGCTGTATATGGACTTATTGATGTTTGTTACCAAAATGGTCAGATGTGGGCACAAAATGTGCTGGAAGTAGTAAATCCGTTGCTACATGCTGAGCCTTCTATAAAATGGAGTGCATTAGAATATCATCCTGCTTTATTTTGGAACGGTCAAGTACGTTCTATTTTTCTAGAACCATCATATTTTGGTAATTATATGGCTTTTGCATTTCCTTTTCTTTTCTGGAATTTATGTATAAGTCAGAATAAATATAAAAAGACTGGACTATTTCTGTTACTAATTTTGTTAACATTTGAAATTATATTATCCAAATCTCGGACGGGAATATTTGTTTTGCTTGGAGAAAGTGTATTATATGCGTTAATAGTATTGATTAGAAGAGAAAGGGAACTTATTAGAAGTGGGATAGATGGCATAATATGTTGTTTAATCGCTATTAGTCTCGCTTTTACGTTTATACAGTTTGCTCAAGTACCTGTAGCATGGATGGGGAGTAGAATACCATTAACTTTAGAAGACAAAAATAGAAAAAATGAGTCTGTCAAAAGTGATAACATAAAGATATATATAGATGATACTTTTGCTTCTGTCATTGATAATGATAAATTACGGGCAGAGAAAAGAGAGAGCAATAATACAAGATTTACAATAATTGTTACTGATTTACAAATTGGTAAAGAATATCTTTTGCTGGGAGTAGGAAAAACACTTCGATCACCTTTCTTGCGTAATAAATTAGATGATGATCCGGGACGTGAGATTCAGAATTGGAATAAAAGAGCCGATGAAAAAGGAGTTTTAGCACCGGGAGGCATGTATTCGGTTTTGAATGATTATTCGTTTCGGTTTGCTGAGACAGGAACATTGGGAATGCTTATTTTTTGCTTTCCAATGATAATTATTTTTTTGATTTATTTAAAAAATATATTTAACAGAAAAATTAAGTTTGTAGATGTTAGTCCTTTCATTTTTTGCAGTATTTCATTTGCAGGTATGGTAGCTAGTGGATTGGGAGACTCCTTGACACTTACTTTTTGTCCTTGGCTAATATTAGGGGTAAGTTTTATAATTTGTTTTAGAAAAAAGATATGAGTATATAAAAATCTTGTATATTGTAAAATTTAAATATTATAGATGTGTTTTAGTAAAATGATGAGGAGAGGTTTTAATGAAAGTTGGTATATTAACATTTCAACAAGCAATAAATTATGGAGCTGTTTTGCAACTTTATGCGTTGCAGGAAACAATTCAAAAATTAGGTGTTGATTCTGAAGTTATAAATTATATATCTCCCAAATTAAAAAATGATTATAAAATTGTCAGATATAATGATGGCTTAAAGAATTTACTTGCAGGTATTTTTGGTGCAAAAGCGTTTTTTGAGCGTAAGCGCAGATTTAAACTTTTTGAAAACAAGTATTTAAATTTAACAGATGAATTATATTCTAAAGACGATTTAAGTAAAATCTGTAATAGATACGATTATATAATAACTGGTAGTGATCAAGTTTGGAATTATAGCATTACTGGCACAGATTCTACTTATATGTTAGATTTCGTTGAAGATGGTAATAAAAAAATATCTTATGCTGCAAGTTTTGGTGTAGCACAGATACCCGATGAATTAAAAGTATGGTATAAAAATTTATTGCAAGATTTTAAAGCTATAAGCGTAAGAGAAAAACATGGACAAAAAATATTTAAGGACATATGTAATAGAGAAATTACTGTTACATTAGATCCAACGTTACTTTTAGATAAATATGATTGGGAGAATTTTTGTTGCAATTTTAAAGATAAAGATAAATATATACTTGTATATTCATTGAGAAATTCTAATTTATTAAATAGTCTGGCTAAAAATTTAAAAACAGAAACAGGGTATAATTTAATAGTTCTAAATCCAAGAGTTAGATATATGTATACTAAAGATTCAAGGGCGATTATTGGGCCAGAAGAATTTGTAGATTTATTTTTTAATGCAGAATACGTTTTAACTGATTCTTTTCATGGTACTGCTTTTTCAATAAATTTTAATAAAAAATTTTTGTGTGAGTTAAATACTGATAAAAATAATGTAAATTCTCGATTAGAATCATTATTTAATTTATTAAATTTAAAAAACAGGACCATTGATTCATTACAAAAATTAGATAAAATTTATGATACTATTAATTATAATAATATTAATAATATTTTAAATACTGAAAGAAGCAAATCAATAAATTATTTAAAGATGAGTTTGGAGTTAAATGAGTAGAACCGTTGCTTTTATAAAAAATTCTGCCAGTACAGCATTCTTGCAAATAGTTACAATGTTTGTGGGATTTTTTATTCCACGAATTATGATAGGAGTCTATGGGTCTGAAATTAATGGGTTAGTTTCTTCTATAACGCAATTTATTGCTTATTTTAATTTAGTTGAAGCTGGAATATCAGGTGCAGCTGTATGGGCTTTATATAAGCCATTGGCTGAACACGACAACAAAACATTAAGCGCAATTGTTGTTGCGGTTAAGAATTTTTATAATAAGGCAGGTTATATATTTGTATCGTTAACCTTAGGGTTAGCAATTATATACCCTGTTTTCATTAGTGTCCATTCGTTATCTTATGTTGAAGTATTATTATTAGTTTTAATTTTAGGCGTATCCGGAGCATTAGAGTTTTTTACTTTAGCAAAGTATAGAGCTTTATTAACGGCAGATCAAAAGACATATGTTATTTCAATAGCATCTGTTGGTGCAATAATCTTAAATGCCTTAATAATATCAGTTCTTGCTTATTTAAATTATAATATTGTATTTGTTCGATTTGTTGCATTATTATCTGTTTTTTTGCGTTCGATTATTATGTGCATATATGTAAAAAAACATTATCCGTATATTAATTATAATGAAGAAGCTGATAATACTAAATTAAAAAAACACTGGGATGCAATGTTTTTACAATTATTGGGAGTTGTGCAAAGCGGTGGGCCAATAGTAATGGCAACATTACTGACAGATTTAAAGATGGTAAGTATTTACGCAGTATTTAATTTGGTAATTGGAGGTATAAATTCAGTATTAAGTATATTTATTAGTGGTTTGTCTGCTTCGTTTGGTGATGTTATAGCACGTAACGAAAAAGAGATTTTAAAAAAGGCATATAATGAATTTGAATTAAGTTATTATATGTTGATAACTGTAGTATATACCGTTGCCTTTATTTTAATAATGCCTTTTATAAGAATATATACCAGAGATATTGCAGATATTAATTATGAGTTGCCAGTTTTAGGATTTTTAATGGTATTAAACGGATTATTATATAACATTAAAACTCCGCAGGGAATGATGGTTATTTCAGCTGGATGGTATAAAGAAACAAAAATACAGACGACTATTCAGGCAATTATATTAGTTGTTGTGGGAAGTATTTGCGGATATTATTGGGGGATAACAGGCATTTTGATAGGAGCAATACTCTCAAATATATATAGGGATATTGATTTAGCAGTTTTCATTCCAAAATACTTACTTAATATTAATCCGTTAAGAACTATTTTGAGAATACTATTTGTTTTAATTATTGCTGTGTTGATGTATTTGCCTTTCTATTTTTATCCAGTAAATGTGGAAAATATTTTCGAATGGTGTATATATGCATTAATAATAGTGGTTTATGCAAGTATAGTTACTTTTACTACAGCGTTTATTTTTGAAAATTTTACATTAAAAAAAATAATAAAAAGAATACATGGAGTAATAAATGGAAACTAAAATTATATTATTTGACAAAAAAGAAGATTGTTGTGGTTGCACAGCATGCGTAAATATTTGTCCTAAAGGTGCGATAACAATGCAACCTGACGGTTTGGGATTTTTATATCCTCAAATTAATGAAGTAAAATGTGTTAAATGTGGTTTATGTAAAAAAGTTTGTGATTTCAATAAAGATTATGATAAAAGCTTAAATTTAAAAAATCCTGATGTATATGCAATTCAACATAAAAACAAAGATGAATTAGAGAAGAGTCAAAGTGGAGCGGCTTTTGTAATATTTTCCGACTGGATTCTTAATCATAATGGTGTTGTTTATGGAGCTGGCTATAGTGAATATTTTAAAGTTATACATAAAAGGGCAGAAACAAAAATTGAACGTGATGAGTTTAGAGGAAGTAAATATGTTCAGAGTGATTTAAATACTGTTTTTCTTAAAATAAAAAATGATCTAGAAAATGGAAAAATAGTTTTGTTTACAGGCACCCCGTGTCAAACAGCTGGATTAAAGTCGTTTTTATTTTATGCTAAAGTTGATACAAAAAAACTATTTTTAATTGATTTAGTGTGTCATGGGGTTCCAAGTCCTCAAATGTGGAATGATTATTTAGAATATTTAGAGAGAAAAAATAATGCAAAAATTACTAAAGTAAATTTTAGAGATAAAAAGTTTGGATGGGCATCCCATAAAGAATCATTTCAATTTAACAATACATATACATATACATATACATATACATATCTTTTTTATCAGCATATTATGTTAAGAGAATCTTGTGGGAATTGTTTCTTTGCAAACATTCATCGACCTTCTGATATAACAATAGGCGACTATTGGGGAATTGAGAAAATAAAACCAGAATTATATAAAGAAAATGAAGGTGTATCATTAGTTTTAATAAATACAGAAAAAGGTAAGAAAATATTTGAACAAATCAAAAAAGATATAAATTATTTTCAAACTGATTTGGAAAATTGTTTACAACCGAATCTACAATATCCTACTATTTTGCATGATGAACGTAAATTATTTGAAGAAGATTATGTAAAACATGGTTTTGTATATGTTGCAAAAAAATATGGCAATTTAGGGTGGAAGTATGAAGTTTTAGACAAACTAAGAAAAATAAAAAATGAAAGTAAATTTTTAAGTTGGGTTTGGAGAAAGTTAAAAAATAATATAAAATAAAAATGTGAATATAATTTTGGGGGATATGCATGAAATTCATCATCACCGGCGGGGCCGGATTTATTGGCAGTAATTTTATATATTATCAGCTTAAACATCATTCGGATGATGAATTTATTTGTTTGGATAAGCTGACTTATGCGGGCAATTTAAGCAGCTTAAAAGCTGCGATGCAGCAGGCAAACTTTAAATTTGTGAAGGGCGATATTGCTGACCGTGATTTTGTTTACAGCTTATTTGAAGCAGAAAAGCCTGATGTAGTGGTGAACTTTGCGGCAGAAAGCCATGTTGACCGCAGCATTTTAGAGCCGGAACTGTTTTTAAAAACCAACATTATTGGCACGGGCGTATTGATGGACGCTTGCTGCAAGTATGGCATTAAGCGTTATCACCAGGTAAGTACGGATGAAGTGTATGGCGATTTGCCGATAGACAGGCCGGATTTGTTTTTTACGGAAACAACACCGCTGCATACTTCAAGCCCGTATTCTGCATCCAAAGCTAGTGCAGATTTACTGGTTTTGGCATACCACCGTACTTATGGTTTGCCGGTGACAATTTCCCGTTGCTCCAACAACTATGGGCCATATCACTTTCCGGAAAAGTTAATTCCCTTAATGATTATTAATGCCTTGTATGATAAAGCTTTGCCGGTTTATGGCGACGGCGCTAACGTGCGCGACTGGCTGTATGTAGAAGACCATTGTAGTGCTATAGATTTAATCATCCGCGAGGGACGTGAGGGTGAAGTTTACAACGTTGGCGGGCATAACGAAAAAAGCAATTTGGATGTTGTAAAAATTATTTTAAAAGCGCTGGGCAAAAGTGAAGATTTAATTACCTTTGTTAAAGACCGCCCGGGTCACGACAGACGTTATGCCATCGACCCGACCAAAATACACAATGAACTTGGCTGGCTGCCGCAAACGAAGTTTGTGAACGGCATAGCCAAAACTATTGACTGGTATTTAGCAAATAAAAATTGGTGGCAGGAAATCATCAGCGGAGAATACCAGAAGTATTACGAAAAAATGTATAAAAACAGGTAAAATAAAAAGCTCTTGTTTCTACATTAAGAAGCAAGAGCTTTTGTGTATTAGTTTGTTTTTACCTTATTTTGCTCGGTATTATCGATTCCAGAAACGCACGGACAACGTTGGGGTCAAAGTCGGTGCCGGCTTTATCGTTCATTTCCTTAATGGCTTCCATAGGCGTTTTTTGCCAGTAATGGGTGCATGGGTTTACAATGCGGTCGTAATAATTGGCTACAGCGATTATACGCGCTCCCAGCGGTATGTTTACGCCTTTTAAACGCTTGGGGTAGCCGGTACCGTCCCACTTTTCGTGGTGGCTGTAAATAATGTCGATAATATGCGAAAATTCCGGAATATTTTCGAGCATACTGGCGCCTGCCTGGCAGTGGCGTTTATAGGTAGCCATCTCGCGCGTGCTTAAATAGGGCGATTTTTTTAAAATCGTGTTAGGCACGGAAAGATGCCCGATATCGTGCAGAAGCGCGGCACTTTTAATGGAAGCGATTTCTGCGGCGGGCAGGCCGAGTTTGGCCGCAATGCAAGCCGAATAGTTGGCAACCTGCTGGCTGTGCATGTATAAACCCGTATCCTTTTTTTGCAGCAGCGTTAAAAGCGAGTTGCATATTTCACGTATGTTATTTTCGCGTGGAAAATCCAGTGTCTGGGGTAAAGCAATCATAAAACAACCATCCTGTTAAAAATCCGTCCAATCAAATCTTGCACATAATAGTATACTACAACGCGGCAAAATATCAAAGAGCATTTTATAAATTTTTTAGCTGCAGGTATTGCAAAAAATCTATTAGCCGCTATAATTAAAATGCAGCTCAGGTCTGTGGTTGAAAGTCGATGCCAGTTGCGGGCAAAACGATCCACGTAAGCAGTAAAAATTACTGTGAGCACGGCGCAGCTTAGAAGTAAGTCCTGCCGCGAAAAGCGAGAGGAGCAGTAGTGGGGAGCACGTTGCTTAGGAGCGAACCTCCCAGCAGGCGGGTGTGGGGGCGAAGACCAGGTCAGCTGAGTTGCTTTATTTTATAAAAATTAGCCTTTTTTGCATATTTTTGCTTGTGCAGAAGGGCTTTTAGTTTTATAATATACATTATTATAACCTGCCTGTTGGCAGAATATTGGAGGGAGATAACCTGATGAAAAAGTTTTTGGCATTATTAATGGCAGCCATGCTGGCAATGGCGCTTGTTACGGCCGGCTGCGGCGGAAATGATGAGAAACAGGCGGGCGGTGAAAAATTACTGCGTGTCGGTACTGAACCTTCTTTTGCGCCGTTTGAAATGCAGGCGGAAGGCAGTGAGGAACTTACCGGTTTTGACATGGATTTAATCCGTGCTATCGGCAAACAGCTCGGTTATAAAGTGGAAATCAGCGCAATGGGCTTTGACGCTTTAATTCCTGCTTTGCAGGCAGATAATATTGATGTTGCGCTGGCAGGCATGAGCATTACCGAAGAACGCAAGCAGCAGGTAATTTTTTCTGATCCGTATTATAAATCCGGACTTTTGGTAATGGTACCGAAAGACAACAACGATATCAAGAGCATTGATGATTTAAAAGGCAAGCGTATTGCCGTGCAGATTGGCACAACCGGCGCATTCCGCGCAGAAAAAGTTGAAGGCGCCAAGGTAACTGCGTTTAACGATAACGGCAGCGCTGTGCTGGAAATGAAAAACGGCGCGGCTGACGCTGTTATTAACGACGCTCCGGTGCTGAAATACTTTTTGGCGCAGGGCGGCAGTGAATACGCTAAAACCGTCGGCGAAGTTTTGAATGCCGAAGATTACGGCATTGCTGTTAAGAAAGGCAACGACAAACTGGCAGCCGATATTAACAAGGCTCTTAATGAGCTGAAGCAGAACGGTGAATTTGATAAAATTTACAATAAATGGTTCGGCGAAGCTAAATAATGTTTTTTTATACAGGTTTTTTGAAAGTTTTTGTTGCTTAACCTGTATTTTAGAGCTATAATATTTTAACAGATAAAAGTTTGTAAATTTATGCTGTTGGAGGTTATGTTTATGAAAAAGTATTTGGTGTTTTTAATGGCAGCCTTAATGCTTGTGGCACTGGCAGTTGCAGGCTGCGGCAGCAAGGATGAAGCTAAGGCTCAGCCGGAGAAAGTTTTGCGAGTAGCAACTGAACCGACCTTTGCTCCGTTTGAATTCCAGAAGGAAGGCAGCGATGAACTGGCAGGTTTTGATATGGATTTAATCCGCGCTATCGGTAAAAAACTCGGCTACAAAGTTGAAATTGCCAACATGGGTTTTGATGCATTGATTCCTGCGCTGAACACCGGTAATATTGACGTTGCCATTGCTGGCATGAGCATTACCGACGAAAGAAAACAGGCCGTAGGCATGAGCGACCCTTACTATACTTCCGGCTTGATTGTAATGGTTAAAAAAGACAACAACGATATCAAGAGCATTGATGACCTTGCCGGCAAACGCATTGCCGCACAGATTGGCACTACCGGCGCTGACAAAGCAAACAGCGTTAAAGATGCCAAAGTAACACTTTTCAATACCAATACCGAGTCTGCAATGGAACTGACCAACGGCGGCGTTGACGCTGTTATCAACGACAGCCCGGTTATCGGTTATTATCTGGCACAGGGCGGCAGCGAAGTTGCCAAAACCGTTGGTGATGTTATGGAAGCAGAACAATATGGCATTGCCGTTAAAAAAGACAACACCAAGCTGCTTGAAGACATTAACAAAGCTTTGGCAGAACTGAAAAAAGACGGCGAATATGACAAGATTTACAAAACCTGGTTCGGTGAAGTGAAAAAATAAGCATTGCGCCTGAATGCGGGGAACATCAACGGCAACGAAGGTGTGCCCCGTATTTTATTTATTTAAGCGCAGGCTGACTGGAAGGAAAGACAAGCCTAATGGAACTGAATTTTAAACTTATTGAAGATGCGATACCGCTTTTGCTGGCCGGTGCCGGAATTACCCTTGAAATAACCGCCATGAGCGTAGGCTTTGGTTTATTAATAGGTATGATTATCGGCGTTGCAAGGCTTGCCAGCATTAAACCGGTGCGTTATGCAGCTAACTTTTATGTAGATTTTATCCGCGGCACGCCGCTTTTGGTACAAATCTTTCTGGTATATTTTGCGCTGCCTACCATTATCGGACAGCGCATTGACCCGTTTTTTGCGGCTATCTGCGCCTGCTCCATTAACAGCGGTGCATACATTGCCGAAATTTTCCGCGCGGGCATCCAGTCTATCGATAAAGGGCAGATGGAAGCCGGGCGCTCTCTGGGCATGACCTGGTACCAGACCATGCGCTATGTAATTATGCCGCAGGCCTTTAAGCGCATTATTCCGCCGCTGGGCAATGAATTTATTGCCATGCTGAAGGATTCTTCGCTGGTTTCCGTTATCGGTTTTGAAGAACTGACAAGACGCGGCCAGCTGATTATTGCGCGTACCTATGCTTCTTTTGAAATCTGGCTGGCAGTTGCCGTAATTTACCTTATTATGACCTTTACGGTTGCGCGCCTGGTAGGGCTGATGGAGCGGAGGTTTGAAACAAAATGAGTACAGAAATGATTAAAATCACAGGCCTTAAAAAAAGCTACGGCAGCCTTGAAGTTTTAAAGGGGATTGACCTTACCATTGCCGAAAAAGAAGTGGTGGTAATTATCGGCCCGTCTGGCAGCGGCAAAAGTACGCTTTTGCGCTGCATGAACTACCTTGAAGAACCAACCGATGGCACGATTGTTGTTGACGGCATTAAGCTGGACGGCGAAGCCAACATTAACGAAGTGCGCAAAGAAGTAGGCATGGTGTTCCAGCGTTTTAACCTGTTCCCGCACATGACGGTGCTTGAAAACCTTGTGCTTGCCCCGATGAAAGTGCGCGGCATTGACCGTAAAACCGCGGAAGCAACCGCAATGGAGCTTTTAGGCAAGGTTGGTCTTTCCGACAAGGCTGATTCTTATCCGGACCAGCTTAGCGGCGGGCAGCAGCAGCGTGTTGCAATTGCACGTGCGCTTGCCATGAAGCCGAAAGCACTTTTGTTTGATGAACCGACATCTGCGCTTGACCCGGAAATGATTAAAGAAGTACTGGACGTTATGAAACGCCTTGCCAACGAAGGCATGACCATGGTGGTTGTAACCCACGAAATGGGCTTTGCGCGCGAAGTTGGCGACAGGGTGCTGTTTGTTGACGGCGGTAAAATTCTGGAACAGGGTAAACCTGACGACATTTTTTTACATGCCAAAGAAGAACGTACCCGCAGTTTCCTTTCCAAAATTTTATAATTGAAATTGTTACAATAGTAGCAGATTGTAAACTCGTGCAGAAAAAAGACTTTTTTGCACGAGTTTTTGTAATTTTTTGCAGGAGTTTTAATTATTATGGCGAATACAAATAATAACAAACTAAAGAGTTTGTTATCCCGGACCTCGGGATTAAGGAGGGATAATTTATGAACGTAAACGTAAGAGGAAAGAACATTGTTGTAACACCGGCGCTCAAAGAGTATGTTGAAAAGAAAATTACGAAAATCACGAGGCAGTTTAAAACCGTTGGCGATATCAGTGCAGTACTTAAAGTTGAAAAAGGCAACCACATTGTGGAAATTACCGTTCCGGCCAGCGGAATTTTAATCAGAGCCCAGGAATCTACCAAAGATATGTATTCGTCCATTGACTTGGTAGTAGAAAAAATTGAACGCCAGGTACATAAATATAAAACACGTCTTGCTAAACGTAAATACAGCAACTTTGTAGAGCCCGTACCTGCTCCCGAAGTAGAAGCGGCTCCGGATGAAGAATTCAAGATCATCAAGAACAAGAAGTTCTCGATGAACCCGATGACGGCTGAAGAAGCAATTTTGCAGATGAACCTGCTTGACCATGACTTCTTTGTATACTTTGACCCCGATTATGGCGGAGTAAATGTTGTATACCGCCGCAAAGACGGCAACTATGGTTTGCTGCAGCCTGAATTAAAATAATCTTTACATTGATTTCACAAAAAAGCCCGGGACAAAAGGCCCGGGCTTTTGACTTTTTGCGCGGTTTTTGGTAAAATTTTATATTAGTATAGTGTTTATAAAACAGGGAATTTTAAGGAGTGAGTGTGTTGCTCGAAAGCATATTAAAAAAGATTTTCGGTGACCCGAATGCCAAAGAATTAAAAAATATTCAGGTCATTGTCGATAAAATCAATGCACTGGAGCCGGAGATGCAGGCGCTGAGTTCAGCAAATCTTGCTGCCAAAACCGGCGAGTTTAAACTGCGCCTTGCCAAAGGCGAAACGCTTGATGATATCCTGCCGGAAGCATTTGCCGTTGTGCGCGAAACTTCGCGCCGTATTACCGGCATGCGCCATTTTGATGTACAGCTTATAGGCGGCGTTGTTCTGCACCGCGGCAAAATTGCCGAAATGCGTACAGGCGAAGGCAAAACCCTTGTTGCAACCCTGCCAGCTTATTTAAACGCCCTTACCGGCAAAGGCGTACATGTTGTTACCGTCAACGATTACCTTGCCCGCCGCGACAGCGAGGACATGGGCCGCATTTACAGAGCGCTCGGCCTTTCCGTAGGCCTTATTGTGCATGATATGGATTACCCCGACCGCAAGGCTGCTTATGCTGCCGATATTACTTACGGCACCAACAACGAATTTGGTTTCGACTATCTGCGCGACAACATGGTAGTTGACGAAAACCAGATGGTGCAGCGCGAACTTAATTTCTGCATTGTCGACGAAGTTGACAGTATTTTAATCGACGAAGCGCGTACACCGCTGATTATTTCCGGCCCGGGCGAAAAATCCACCGATTTGTACCGCGTGCTGGCACATGTAGTTGCCAACATGAACGAAAACGAGGACTATACGGTAGACGAAAAATTAAAAACCGTTGCGCCTACCGAAACTGGTATTGCCAAAGCAGAAAAAATGCTCGGCATTGCCAACCTTTATGACGCTGAACACGGCGTTGACTTTTCGCACCATTTGATGTGCGCTTTAAAAGCCAAGGCCATTATGCACCGCGACAGAGATTACGTTGTAAAAGACGGACAGGTAATTATCGTCGATGAATTTACCGGCCGTTTGATGTTTGGCCGCCGCTTCTCCGAAGGCCTGCATCAGGCTATTGAAGCCAAAGAAGGCGTTAAGGTTGAACGCGAAAGCCAGACTCTGGCAACTATTACCTTCCAGAACTACTTCCGTATGTACAACAAGCTCAGCGGTATGACCGGTACCGCTAAAACGGAAGAACAGGAATTCCAGAAAATTTACGGTTTGGATGTAATTGTTATTCCTACCAACAAACCGATGATCCGTATTGATTATCCGGACGTTATTTATAAAACAAAACGCGCCAAATATAAAGCCGCCGTTGCGGAAATTGAAGAATGCCATAAATCAGGCCGCCCGGTACTGGTTGGCACAACTTCCATCGCACAGTCCGAAGAACTTTCCGCAATGCTCAAACGCCGCGGCATAGCGCATAATGTACTTAACGCCAAATACCATGAAAAAGAAGCGGAGATTATCTCCAAAGCAGGCCAGTACGGCGCTGTAACCATTGCCACCAACATGGCAGGCCGCGGTACCGATATTATGCTTGGCGAAGGTGTGCCTGAACTCGGCGGCCTGCACATTATCGGTACGGAACGCCACGAAAGCCGCCGTATTGATAACCAGCTGCGCGGACGCTGCGCCCGTCAGGGTGACCCGGGTTCTTCCAAATTCTTCCTTTCGCTGGAAGATGATTTGATGCGCCTGTTCGGTTCTGACAACATTTCCGGCATTATGGATAAGCTGGGCATGGAAGAAGACGAGCCTATCGAACATAAACTTGTAACCAAGTCCATTGAATCTGCGCAGAAGAAGGTAGAAGCCCGTAACTTTACCATCCGTAAACAGGTTCTGGAATATGATAACGTTATGAACCAGCAGCGTGAAGTTATTTACAGCCAGCGCCGCAAAATTTTGCAGCAGGCCAACCTGCGCGATACCATTATGGAAATGGTGCATAAGGTTGTAGACCGCACCATGGCAATGTATGCTCCGCCGGAAGTATATTCCGAAGACTGGGATTTGCAGGCACTTATTAACTATGCCGAAGAATTCTACGCTCCGCGCGGGCTTTTAACCGTTGAATACCTGCAGAACCTCAGCCGTGAGGAGCTGGAAGAATATCTGTACAAAGTTGCCGACGAGCATTACGCAGAACGTGAAGCCGCCATTACGCCTGAATTGATGCGTGAACTGGAAAACCTTGTAATGCTTAAGGTTGTAGACAACCACTGGATGGAACACCTTGATGCCATGGATATGCTGCGTGAAGGCGTTGGCCTGCGTGCATACGGGCAGAAAGACCCGCTGGTTGAATATAAATTTGAAGCATACGATATGTTCCAGGCTATGATTGACGCTATTCAGGACGACGTTGTACGTTACATTTACCGCGTAAACGTTATTACCCAGCCTAAGGTGGAAGACCGTCTGGAAAATGCTTCTACCAACGCCGGTGACGAAGGCACAAAACAGCCTGTTGTTAAAAAGGAAGAACCTGGCCGCAATGACCCGTGCCCCTGCGGCAGCGGCAAAAAATATAAAAACTGCTGCGGCAAAGATAAATAAAAACAAAATTTAAATAAATTACCTACGAAGGGATGTGAATTTAGTGCTGATAGAGGAATACAAACCCGAAATATCCGCATTGAAGCAAAAATTAGAGGAAATGAGGGGATCTCTTTGACGTCGCTGCCAAAGAGGACCGCATTGCTGAATTAGAACATAAAATGGGTGCGCCGGATTTCTGGGACAACCCGGATGCCGCGCAGAAAACAGCTCAGGCTGTTACGCAGCTGAAGGAAGAAGTGGGCATTGTACATAACCTTGAACAAAGGCTTGATGACCTTGAGGTTATGGTAGAGCTTGCTTTGGAAGAACCGGAATCCGGCATGGAAGAAGAACTTGAAGCCGGGCTGGAAGCTGCAAAAGCAGAAATAGAGCATTTGGAACTGGGAATGCTTTTAAACGGTGAATATGATGCCAACAATGCTATTTTAACCCTGCATGCCGGTGCCGGCGGTACCGAAGCACAGGACTGGACAAGTATGCTTCTGCGCATGTTTACCCGTTATGCCGAGCGCCAGGGCTTTGCCATTGAAATGCTGGACTATCTGCCCGGTGATGAAGCAGGCGTAAAAAGTGCTACGCTGCAAATTAACGGTCATAATGCTTACGGCTATCTGCGCAGCGAAAAGGGCGTACACCGCCTTGTGCGCATTTCTCCGTTTGACGCCAACGCACGCCGCCATACTTCTTTTGCGGCTGTTGATGTTATGCCTGAACTTGACGATACCGTCGATATTAAAATCGACCCGTCCGATTTAAAAGTTGATACTTACCGTGCCAGCGGCGCAGGCGGACAGCACGTAAACAAAACAAGCTCCGCCGTGCGCATGACGCATATTCCTACCGGCATAATCGTACAGTGCCAGAACGAACGCTCGCAGATTCAGAACCGTGAACGCTGCATGCAGCTTCTGCGCGCCAAACTGTACGAATATGAACGCGCCAAACAGGAAGCGCTGAAAAATGATATTGCCGGTGATTACCAGGACATTGAATGGGGCAGCCAGATACGCTCCTATGTTTTCCAGCCGTATAAAATGGTTAAGGACCACCGTACAGGCGCCGAAACGGGCAACGTGCAGGCTGTTATGGATGGCGGCCTGGATATGTTTATTGAGGCTTATTTAAGGTCGCAGCAAAAGAAAATTTAACTGGCTAATGGGTGGAGATAGCAATGAAAAGCCGTTATAATCCGGTTTTGCTGGCAGTTATTGTTATAGGGCTTGTTTGTGCTTTATGGCTTAATTACAGCAGATATGAAATAGAAGAAAAAAACAATACCGTAGAAATGGCTATGGAATACGAAGGCCTGCAGCAGCTTGCCGACTGGGAAGGCCTGCCGCTTGATTCCGTATTGAAAGATTTTAAAGATGCCGGTGTTACTTCGCTGATAGTTTTTGACACTACCCTGAAAAAACTTGACAACAAAGGGCTTGTTTATGCCGCTCCGGGGCGTGAGCTTTTGCATAACGGAACCGGCGGTACGCATTTTGCGGCTTTGCAGCAGCAGGATATAGTTCCCGACGCTGTTTATATTGCAGAAGGTAAATCGCCTGTAACTTTTAAAGAAACAGAGAAAGACCTGTATCTGCGCTATGCGCCGGAACGTATTGCCGTTGTAAGTGAATCTCCGCGTATTATCCGTGTTTTGGGCGACCCGCGTATTATTGAAGGTGACAACTACGACACCAAAATGCCGCTGATGCAGGCGCCTCTTGGCCTTTCTACCGAAGAAATGCGCCAGATTGCAGCTGCCGGGTTTAACGTTATCGTCCGCCCGCAAAATTATCTGCCGGTAACGGAACAGCAGATAGACAGCATTTTCAGCCGTATTGATGAATCCGGCGCAAATGTTGTTTCTTATATCGGCTGCGGCAAGGAAGTAGTGGGTTTCCCCGATAAGCTTGACTACATGGCTGAAAAATTGCTGAGCCATAACATGGTTTTCGGCATGGTTGAACATTATACCCAGCTCCAGTTTGCGCCAATGGAAGGCCTTATTCCCATGGCGGAAAAAATGGATTACCAGGTAGCGCGTTCTTATATTATCGACAAAGCCGAACAGCGCAAGCTGAAAATGCCCGAGGCTTTGCGCCGCTGGGCACTTACCGATGAAGAACGCAATATCCGCATCAATTATATTAAACCTTTTATGCTGCCTCAGAACGGGCAGGATATTTTAGAGCTTAACATTGATTATGTTAAAAGCATTGCCGCTGATGTTCAGTCACGCGGTTTTAAGCTTGGCACCAGCGGTGTGTTTAACGCGGATGCCAATGGCTATCAGGCATATTTCCCTGATAAAATGCTGTTGGTTCTGCCTGCACTTGCCGTTGTTGCAGCAGGCGTAATGTATCTTGCACTGCTTTTGGGGCTTAGCAGTAAATTGCAGTATATTCTGTTTGCGGTTTTTGGTGCCGCAGCTGCTGCATTGGTTATAAAAATGGCTTCGCCTTTGCCGAGGCAGCTTCTGGCATTTGTTTCTGCCTGCGTATTCCCAGTACTTTCTATGATTGTAGTTGTGGAATGGTGGGAGAGCGTAAAAGTACGCTGCAAATGCATGGTGCAGTTTTTAATGCGCACTACCGTGCAGCTTGGCGCGGCAGTTGCCATGTCCTTGTGCGGTGCGGCAATGATTTCGACACTTTTGGGCGATATCCGTTTCTTTTTGGAAATTGACATTTACCGCGGCGTAAAATTAACGTTTATTATGCCGGTATTATTAATGCTGTTATGGTATGTCAAACGTTTTAATATTTTCGGCGGCAAAACTGGCGGCGGCCTTATTGCCGATATCCGCTATCTTTTATCGACCCATATTAAACTTGAACATTTATTTATTCTGGGTGTTCTGGCTTTTGTAGCTTATATTTTTGTAGGCCGCAGCGGCCATACTTCCGGCGTGCCGGTTTGGGGCATTGAGCTTAAAATGCGTGCCCTGCTGGAACAGCTGATGTATGCACGCCCGCGTACCAAAGAATTTATGATTGGGCATCCTGCCTTTTTTGTAGCAGCTTACGCGGCTTATTACAAAGCTCCGCGCTTGTGGCAGATGATACTTGTGGCAGGAGCGGTTATCGGGCAGGGAAGCCTTGTGCAGACCTTTGCACATATGCGCACGCCGGTTATCATGAGCTATATCCGTGCGCTGGACGGCTACTGGCTTGGCGCCGTAATAGGCATAGCCGCAGTAGTTGTGCTTAATTTGTTAATGCCTTATTTGCAGAAGTGGCAAAGGAGATATTTGGGTAATGAATAAAATTGTCATTTCCGGATATTACGGATTTGCCAACGCGGGTGATGAAGCCATGCTTACATCAATTGTAAGGGCTTTGCGCGGCGTACAGCCGGAAATTGACCTGACGGTTATTTCCGGCAATCCTGCCGAAACATCTGCCAAACATAAAGTAAAAAGCATTTACCGTTTTAACTTTTTTAAAATATACAATGCCTTAAAAAATGCCGATATGCTTTTAAGCGGCGGCGGCAGCCTTTTGCAGGATGTAACCAGCCTGCGCAGCCTTTTTTATTATCTGTTCATCATTTTAATGGGTAAAATGGCAGGCAAAAAGGTTATGCTTTATTCGCACGGCATTGGCCCAATCCGCAATACGCTGGCAAGAAAGCTGACAAGAATTGTCTGCAGCAAGGCGGATTTAATTACTGTAAGAGATGCAGATTCACAGACTGAACTCTTAAAAATGGGCCTCAGCGGCAGAAATATTATTGTAACTGCCGATTCTGTGCTGGCTTTGCCCGTTGCAGATAAAAACATAGGGCAGAAAATACTGCAAAATGCCGGTATCGACATTAACAGGCCGGTGCTTGGTATTTCCGTGCGCCCGTGGGCCAATGATATAAATTGCTTTAAGGTAATTGCAGCTGCCTTAAAACAGTTTAAATCGGAGCATGACGCGCAGATAGTGCTTTTGCCATTGCAGTATCCGGCAGATTTAAAAAGCTGTGCTGCCGTTAACAGCTTTTTAAAAGACGAAAAAGACATTTATTTTTTGGATTCCGCATATAACACGGAAGAATTTTTATCGCTGATAGGCAATTTTAAGCTGCTTTTGGGCATGCGCCTGCACGCACTGGTTTTTGCGGCAGTTATGAAGGTGCCTCTTTTGGCAATCTCGTACGACCCCAAGGTTGACGCATTTGTAAATACCGCCGGTGGGGTGCTTGCCGGAAGCGTGGACGATATAAAGAAAGAGCAGCTTGTAAACGTACTTAAAGCCACGTGGTGCAAGCCGCCGGTTGTACAGAATGAACGGATGGAGCAGCTGCGCAGTAAGGCACAGCTTAATTTGGAAAGAACTTTTGCGCTGCTGCGCGGTGAATAATGAAAGGAGCAGGCCGTATGCTGGAAATGATAGATGTAAGCAAAATTTATCCAGGCGGTTCAGTCGCTTTGCAGGACATTAACGTCCGTATTGAGCAGGGCGAATTTGTTTTTATTGTAGGCCCGAGCGGCGCAGGAAAGTCTACTTTCTTTAAAATGCTGTTCCGTGAGGTTCTGCCTTCCAGCGGTAAAGTTATCGTAAACGGGCATGACCTTGTAAAAATGACAGATAAGGAAATTCCGTATTTCAGAAGGCAGCTGGGCATAGTTTTTCAGGATTACCGCCTGCTGCCTGACCGTACCGTATATGACAATGTTGCGTTTGCAATGCAGGTTATCGAAACTCCGTACCGCAAAATCAAACGCCGCGTTAACGATGTGCTTGACCTTGTAGGTCTGCGCAAGCGTGCGCATGCTTATCCTACCGAGCTCAGCGGCGGCGAACAGCAGCGCATTGCCATTGCACGCGCCATTGTTAACGACCCTATCCTTTTAATAGCCGATGAACCTACCGGCAACCTTGACCCGGAAACCAGCTGGGAAATTATGGATATTTTCCGCGAGGTAAACAAAAGCGGAACCACTATTGTAATGGCTACGCATGACAGGGAAATAGTTGATGAAATGGAAAAAAGGGTTATAGCCATTGAGCACGGACATATTGTGCGCGATGATGCAAAAGGAGTATACGGCTATGAGTCTTAGTACGAAAGAATATTTTGTAAGAGAAACATATAAATCCATACGGCGCAACGGCCTGATGAGCGTAGCCTCTGTATCGACCGTTGCTTTGTCGCTGTTGGTTTTGGGTATGTTTCTTTTATTATTTCTAAATACCAATAACCTTGCCCAATATCTGGAAAGCCAGGTACAGATAACCGTTTATATGCAGGACGAAGCAGACGGTGATGTGCTTGATGCAACGCGTACCAAACTGGAAGGGCTTCCCGGTGTTGAAAAAGTTACTCCGGTAACCAAAGAAGAAGCGCTGGAACGCTTTAAAGAACGCCTTGGCGAACAGCAGAACCTGCTTAACTCGCTTGGCACGGATAATCCATTCCCGTATTATTTTGAAGTGGAAGTGGACGCTCCTGAACGCATAGCCGAGCTTACTCCGCAGATTGGCGAAATGGAAGGCGTGGAAACCGCAAAATTCGGGCAGGAAGTTGTTGAGCAGCTGTTTCAGATTACCAAAATACTGCGTATCGGCGGTATTCTGCTGGTAGTGCTGCTTGCTTTTGCAACGCTGTTTATTATTGCCAACACCATCCGCCTGACGGTTTTTGCCCGCAGGCGTGAAGTTAACATAATGAAATACGTAGGCGCAACCGACTGGTTTATCCGCTGGCCGTTTATGCTGGAAGGCATGACGCTGGGCTTTTTCGGTTCGCTTATTTCCATTACCATAATAGATATTTCTTATTCGGCACTGCTGTCGCGTATTTATTCCACGCTGGCGTTTTTGCCGATGCTGCCTCCTTACCCGATGCTGATTTATGTTGATTTGTTTATTATTATCAGCGGTACAGCTATCGGCGCTGCCGGCAGTTACGTATCTTTGCGCAAATTCCTGCGCGTTTGACGGGAGGGCTGCGCATGTTGAAAAGTAAAGTTCTGGCGGCAGTTCTGGCGGCATGTGTTGCAGGCCTGCCGGTGCTGCATGGTTACGCCGACGAACTTTCTGAAAAACAAGCTGAATATGACAGGGTGCAGCAGCAGATGCGCGATATGGAAGCGCAGCGCGAAGAAGCAAAGCGTGCTGCCGATGCGGCCAGCAGCCGTATGGAAGAAGTAGTAAGTGAACTGCGCCAGCTGCAGATACGCCTTGACGAAATTAATGCCCGCCAGGCGGAACTTGATGCTGCCATTGCCGATAATCAGGCTAAACTGGCAGAAGAAAAAGCCAACCTTGAACGCAGGATGAACATTTTTAAAAAGCGCCTGCGCGATATTTATATCAACGGACAGATTAACTATCTGGACGTACTTTTGGGTGCGAAAGATTTTTCCGATTTTTCGTCCCGTATGTTCCTGCTGCAAAAAATAATCATCCGCGATATTGCAATGCTTGATGCCATTAACAAATCAATGGCTGAAATTGAAAAGCGGCAGGAAGAACTTGATGCCCAGACGAAGGAGCTTGATGCTTTGAGGGCAGAACTTGAAGTAAAGCGCCAGGAAGCAGAAGCACGGCGTGAAGAAAGAGCGCAGCTTTTATATGCTGCCGAAGAAGAACGCAGCCAGGTTGAAGGCGAGTACGACCGCCTTGCAGCTATCAGCGAAAACATCGCCAGCATGCTGCGCAGCCTGCAAAATGCGGGCGGTATGCCGGGCGGCGGAGGCACTGGCAAATTTATCTGGCCGGTGCAGGGCGAAATTACTTCCTACTATGGCTGGCGTACACATCCTATTTTCGGCACTACCCGTTACCATTCCGGTTATGATATTGCCTGTGACACCGGTACGCCTATTGCCGCGGCAGACAGCGGCACGGTTGTATATTCCGGCTGGCTGGGCGGTTACGGCTACTGCGTAATGATTGACCATGGCGGCGGGCTTGTAAGTTTGTATGGGCATAACAGCGAACTGTGGGTATCTGAAGGCCAGTATGTGCAGCAGGGCCAGACGATAGCGCTTGCAGGCAGTACCGGCTGGTCTACCGGCCCGCACTGCCATTTTGAAGCACGCCTGAACGGTGAACTTACCGACCCGATGAACTATCTGCCGTAATGGGCTGCAATTGGAGGGGCATAAATGCTGAAAAAAAGGTTTAACTTTTTAACTTTGCTGCTGGCATGTGCCTGTACAGCAGTAATTACCCTGGCCGTTATCATGGCCTTGGTGCAGAAAGCGGCCGGCAGTTCTGCCGGAGGCATGGTATTTTTAAAAACACTTGTTACCGTGCGTGATAACTATGTGGAGCCGGTTGACGATGAAAAGCTGTTTGACGGTGCTACTTCCGGCATGGTTAAGGCTTTGTGCGACCCGTATTCCGCTTACCTTGACAAGAAAAGCTTCAGCGAAATTACTGATTTGACGGACGGTGTTTTTGGCGGCATTGGCGTGGTTCTTGGCAAAAAGGACGATGATTTTGTTGTAGTTGCGCCAATGAAAGGAACACCGGGCGATGAAGCCGGAATAAAAGCCGGAGATAAAATTCTTGCCGTTGACGGTACGAATGTTGACGGTATGCAGCTGGAGGATGTTGTTGCCAAAATACGCGGTAAACAGGGCACGGAAGTGGAGCTGCTTCTTGAAAGCGCAGACGGCGCAGAGCGCACCGTGCGCGTTATCCGCGGCGATATTAAGGTAGAATCGGTAGGCGGGCAGATGCTGCCCGGTACAAAAATCGGTTATATACGCATTTCGGTATTTAACGAACAGACCGGCGCCGATTTTGCCAAAAAGTATATAGAGCTTGAAAAAGAAGGCATGCAGGCCTTGCTGCTTGATTTGCGCCATAACCCCGGCGGCATTTTGGGCGAATGCGTAAAAGTTGCGCAGTACATTATTCCCAAAGGCACGGTGGTATCTATTAAGGACCGCAGCGGCAATACCTTTGTGGAAGAATCAAACCTTGAAAAAGTCAAGTATCCGCTGGCTGTGCTTGTTGACCACGGCAGCGCCAGTGCGGCAGAAATTGTTGCCGGTGCGGTGCAGGATACCGGCTCGGGCAAACTTTTCGGCGTGCAGACTTTTGGCAAGGGTTCGGTTCAATCCGTTTATAAATTAAGTGAAAATACAGGGCTGAAACTTACAACAGCCAAATATTATACGCCGAGCGGGCGTTCCATTCACGGCACCGGCATTAAGCCGGATGTTGAGGTGGAGCTTGACCTCAACAGCATGAAAGACACTCAGCTGGAAGCAGCAGAAAACTATTTAAAAGAACAGCTTGCAAAATAAGAAAGGAGCAGCAAAGCAGTAATGTTTAAAGGAGTTTTGGCTTTGACGGCTACGGCGGCAATCAGCCTTGCCGTATTTGCAAATTCTGCATCGGCAGAAGATTTGACAAAATTTTATTCAACCGAACGTGTAAGCGGTTACAAAAGCGGCGAATTTATGATTTTGGCAGAAGATGACGTTAATTTCCGTTCCAATCCTGCCGTAAGCAATAACATAATCAGCTGCTTGCCGCGCCATTCGCTGCTGCGCATTACAAAAGACGAGCAGCCCTGGGCTGAAGCCGTATGGAACGGGCATAAGGGTTACATTGCAACAGAATATTTAACGCCTGCGGAAGCTGAACCCTTGCTTAATGACGAGGATATTAATTTTGGCGAATGGAAACTTGACGATGTTTTTGTGCCGGAAAACGCAGCTCTCGGCAAACTGCTTAAAGAAGGCAAAGAACACGGTGATTATGTTTACGAGTATGCAGATGTAAAAATCAGCGTTAACCGTAAAAAACATACCATTACGGCTATGGAAGGCAAATCACCCTTGTTTGCAACCATGCGCGGCGTAAGCAACGGCGATGAAGCCGCACGTGTTGTAGGCCAGTACGGCATGCCTAACAGAGTGGTTTATTTTACGCCTGATAAAAATGACGAAAGCTTAAAACAAACCATGATGCTTGGATATGATTTCCAGAATGACGGTGATTATGAAGATGCCGGGCTTGATTTTTACATTGATGCCAATGACCGAGTTAGCAAAATAGTTCTGCGCAAAGACGATTAACGTTTATGTGCAGAAATTTGTAAACTGCTTTACATATTTACAGCAAAATTAAAAAATTTTAAGGTTTTTGATAAAAATTTGTTGACTAATTACAGTATTGTGCGTAAACTATACACAAGTTAATAATTACCACTAAACCTACGAGACGGAGATCAAGTCAGAAAATGCGCTCACAGAGAGTCCGGTTGCTGGGAACGGATAGAAATGCAGTCTGATAAATGGACCGTTGAGGGTGCAGTCAAAGCAGGTTTTCCTGTGAGTATTCTGCAACGCAGCGCCAGCGTTATGGGCGAGGGGTGTGTTGGCACTCTGCTAAAGTGCGTGGAATCTTCCGCGAATCAAGGTGGTACCGCAGGTTTATAGCATTATTGCCTGTCCTTGTATATTTACAGGGACAGGCTTTTTTATTTAGCGCGGCAGCCATTTCCAACAAAAAACTTTCAGGGGAGACAAAATGTTGAATTTAAGTTTGGATGAAGTAAAAGCCTATGCCGCTGATTATACGGCTGTACCGGTTGCAAAGGAATGTTTTGCCGATATGGTAACGCGGAATCGGTAATGACGCCGGAAGGTATGAAAATACTTGCAAATTTTTTGAGTGACTGATATTTAAGGGGGATTTAAAAATGATTAACACAGCAATTGCCAAACTTGCAGCAGGGCAGAACCTTGCAGGAACAGAAACACGCGAAGCCTTTGACCAGATTATGAGCGGCGGCGCTACCAACGCCCAGATTGCGGCTTTTATTACCGCCATGCGCATGAAAGGTGAAACAATAGATGAAATTACCGCCTGCGCGCAGGTGCTGCGCGAAAAATGCAGCCGTATCCATACTCAGGGTGACGTTCTTGATATAGTAGGCACAGGCGGCGATTGCGCAAATACTTTTAATATATCCACAACCAGTGCCTTTGTAATAAGCGCAGCCGGGCAGCCGGTGGCAAAACACGGCAACCGCAGCGTATCAAGCAAAAGCGGCGCCGCCGATGTACTTGAGGCTTTGGGTGTAAAAATAGATTTGCCGGCAGAAAAAAACGAAGAACTGCTGCAAAAAATTAACCTTTGCTTTTTGTTCGCGCAGTCATGCCACGCTTCAATGCGTTATGCAGGCCCGGTGCGCAAGGAAATCGGCATCAGAACCATTTTTAATATTATTGGGCCTTTGGCAAACCCGGCCTTTGCAAGCTTGCAGCTTTTGGGCGTTTACCAGAAAGAACTGGTGCTGCCGCTGGCGCGTGTGCTTTCAAACCTCGGCGTTAAACGCGGCATAGTGGTTTACGGCAACGACGGGCTTGACGAAGTGACGGTTTCTTCAACCAACACAATGGCTGAAATTAATAACGGCAAAGTTACGGAATATATTTTCAACCCTGCCGATTTAGGCTTTAAACGCTGCTCCAAAGCCGACCTTGTAGGCGGCGATGCACATGAAAACGCACAGATAACAACGAATATTTTAAACGGCACGGAACGCGGCAGCAAACGCGACGCAGTTGTTTTAAACAGCGCCGTAAGTTTATACCTTGGCGGCAAAGGCAGCATTAAGGAATGTGCGGCTCTGGCGGAAGAAACCATCGACAGCGGCAGGGCTTACGAAAAATTGCAGCAGCTTGTAAAATTAAGCAATATGTGAGGCTTTTATGATACTTGATACTTTAGCGGCGGCATCTAAAGAACGTGCCGGTAAACTGATAAAAAAATATGGTTTAAATGCTTTGCGCCGTGAGGCAAAAGCGCTGCCGCAAGTAAACCGCGGGTTTGCGCAGGCGTTAAAAAAGCAGGGGCTTTCTTTTATCTGCGAAGTAAAAAAAGCTTCGCCTTCTAAAGGGCTTATCGCAAAGGATTTTAACCCGGTTTTACAGGCAAAAACTTACGAAAAGGCCGGTGCGGCAGCCGTGTCGTGCCTTACGGAACCGCAGTATTTTTTAGGCAGCAACGAATATTTAAAGGCAATCAGCCAAAGCATTTCGCTTCCTGTTCTGCGTAAGGATTTTACCGTACACGAAGCGCAGATTTACGAAGCGAAACTTATCGGCGCTGACGCCATACTTTTAATAACGGCACTTTTGGAAGAAAGCGTTTTGCGCGAATATCTTGCCGCAGCAAAAAGTATTGGGCTTGATGTTTTAACGGAAGTGCATGATGAGGCGGAGCTGGAAACGGCACTGAAAGCCGGTGCGGAAATTATAGGCGTTAATAACCGCAATTTAAAGGATTTTACGGTTGATTTTAACAACAGCCTGCGCTTAAAAAAGCTGGTGCCGCCGGGCATAACTTTTGTGGCGGAAAGCGGCATAAAAACGCGCGATGATATTATAAAGATGCAAAACGCCGGTGCAGACGCCGTATTAATAGGTGAAACGCTGATGCGCAGCGGTGATGCAGCAGGTGCGCTGAAACAACTGGCAGGTGTTGAGTGATGGTAAAGGTAAAAATCTGCGGCATAAAAACTTTGCAGGACGTGGAAATTATAAACAGGCAAAAGCCTGATTTTACCGGCTTTGTATTTTATCCGTTAAGCAAACGGTATGTAAGTTTAATAACGGCACGCAGCCTGAAAGCAAAGCTGAATAAAAAAATAAAGAGCATCGGGGTTTTTGTAAATGCCCCTCCGGAGGAAATTGCCGCGGCTGCCGAACTTGGCATAATAAATATGGTGCAGCTGCACGGAGATGAAACCAATGCCTATATTGCGGAGCTGCGCAAAATATGCACGCTGCCAATTATTAAAGCAGTGCGCGTAAGGGAAGAAGCAGACATAAAAAAAGCCGCGTTTTACAACTGCGAGTATTTTTTGTTCGATACTTACAGCACCGCGTCATACGGCGGAACGGGCAGGCAGTTTGACACGCAGCTTTTAAAGGGCGTTAAAATAAATAAACCTTACTTTTTAGCCGGCGGGCTGAATGCCGAAAATGTGCGCAGTGCATTAAAAGGCTTAAAGCCTTACGCCGTTGACGTAAGCGGCGGAGTGGAAAGCGGCGGCAGTAAGGATGAAATAAAAATTAAGAATTTTATAAAACAGGTGAAAGGATGAACATGATGACTAAAGGAAGATACGGAATACACGGCGGGCAGTATATACCGGAAACATTGATGCACGCGGTTATAGAGCTTGAAAAGGCTTACGAATATTATAAAAACGACCCGCAGTTTAACAAAGAATTGCAGGAACTTTTTCACGAATACGCCAACCGCCCTTCGCTTTTGTATTATGCAGAAAAGATGACTAAAGACCTTGGCGGCGCTAAAATTTATTTAAAACGCGAAGACCTGAACCATACCGGCTCGCACAAAATAAACAACGTGCTGGGGCAGGTGCTGCTGGCCAAGAAAATGGGCAAAAAACGTGTGCTTGCTGAAACCGGCGCAGGCCAGCACGGCGTGGCAACGGCAACGGCGGCTGCGCTGATGGATATGGAATGTACGGTTTATATGGGGCGCGAAGATACGGAGCGCCAGGCCTTGAACGTGTTCCGCATGGAACTTTTGGGGGCAAAGGTAGTAGCGGTGGAAAGCGGTACTAAAACCCTTAAAGATGCCGTTAACGAAGCGCTGCGCCAGTGGACTGCCAATGTAAACGATACCTATTATGTGCTTGGTTCCGTTATGGGTCCGCATCCGTATCCGGAAATGGTACGTGATTTTCAAAGCGTTATCGGCAAGGAAGTTAAAGCACAGATGCTTGAAAAAGAAGGCCGCCTGCCGGATGTTGTAATGGCGTGCGTGGGCGGCGGCTCTAACGCCATGGGCCTTTTTTATGATTTCATTCCCGACAAGGAAGTACAGCTTATCGGCGTGGAAGCAGCAGGGCGCGGCGTTAATACTGCGCAGACGGCGGCAACCATTGCCCGCGGCAGCCTCGGCATTTTCCACGGCATGAAATCTTATTTTTTGCAGGATGAATACGGCCAGATTGCACCGGTATACAGCATTTCGGCAGGGCTCGATTACCCCGGCATAGGGCCTGAACACGCAGCTCTTTATGATAGCGGGCGTGCGCAGTATGTATCGGCAACTGACGATGAAGCTGTAGCGGCATTCAGCTATCTTTCCAGAACGGAAGGCATTATTCCGGCTATCGAAAGCGCTCATGCTATTGCCTATGCACAAAAGCTGGCGCCTACTTTGCCGAAAGATAAAATTATCGTAGTAAATGTTTCCGGCCGCGGCGATAAAGACGTAGCAGCCATTGCAAGATACATGGGGGTGGATTTGCATGAGTAAAATAGCAGCAGCTTTCAAAAAACAGCGTAAATGTTTCATACCTTTTATAACGGCAGGTGACCCAAACCTTGATGTTACAGAGCAGCTTATCGTTGCCATGGCAAACGTCGGTGCGGATATTGTTGAACTGGGCATACCTTTTTCCGACCCGGTGGCGGAGGGCGAAGTAATTCAGGCAGCCAATGTCCGCGCTTTAAGCGCAGGCACCACAACTGATAAAATTTTTGCCATGTTAAAAAACGTACGCACAAAAACTGATGTGCCGCTGGTGTTTTTAACTTATATCAACCCCATTTTTACCTATGGCACGGAAAAATTTCTGGCAAACTGCCAAAGCGTTGGGCTGGACGGAATTATTGTGCCGGACGTGCCTTATGAAGAAAAAGCGCCGCTGGCAGAGCTTTGCCGTAAGTACGGCGTGGATTTAATTCCGTTGGTAGCGCCGACCTCCGATGAGCGCATTAAAATGATTGCCAAAGACGCGGAAGGGTATGTGTATATTGTTTCTTCGCTTGGCGTTACAGGCGTGCGCAGCGACATTACAACCGACATTGCCGCTATGACGGAAAAAATACGCCAGGCAACGGATGTACCGGCAGCAGTTGGTTTTGGCATAGCAACGCCTAAACAGGCCGAAGAAATGGCGGCAGTAAGCGACGGCGCCATTGTTGGCAGCGCAGTTGTAAAAATAGTTGGCAAATACGGTACGGACTGCGTGCAGCCCGTTAGCGATTACGTAAAAGAAATGGCGGAAGCAGTGCATAAAGTTCAATAAATAAATTCACAAAGGTTCCGTGGTTTGCGGAGCCTTATTTTTTTATATAAAAAAGCGCCTATATCAGATATTGCTCTGAATACAAGCGCTTTTGCCTTAAAATTTATAAGATTGTATGTTAACGGCTTATGGTTAAACTGTCGTAAAGATAGGGAGGAGTTGCCATTTTATCGGAGATTCCGTCATAACGGAACATATAGGTGGAGATAGTCATGGTATCACCGTCAACATTAATTAAAATATATGATTGTTCATGTGTTTTGCTGGTATCCGTGCCCCACGGATTTTGGGCAGGCGCTGCGGAATTTACATCCAGAAAGCTGTAATTGGGTGTCAGCGGGTCACCGGCAGAAATCTGGTAATTGCGTGCCGCATACCATTTAACCGCGCCGGAGTGTCCGCCGGTAATGTAGAGAGGAATACTGGAAACAACGTGATAGGTATTGTTTTCCGCAGTCAGGTTTGCGTTGCTGCCTGTGCTTGTTACAAAGCCTCTGGCATATACATGGTCATGCCCCTGCAAAACCAAATCCACGCCAAGTTCTGCAAACAGTGGTGACCAGAATTTACGTGCGGATATAATGCCGGAATCCACAATATGGGCTGCGCCGGAATAGAGTGACTGGTGAAAGCCGGCAACAAGCCACTTGCCGTTATTTTTGGCATCGGCTGCCTGATGGCGCAGAAAATCTGCCTGTGCTGCCCATGTACCAGGGTTGTTCATGTTAAGAACTACAAATTTTACATTGCTGTAATCAAAAGCATAAACAACGGGGCCTACGCCGCTGTTGGCGCAGGGGGCAGTAATGTGGCCGCTGAAACTGCTGTTGTCGTGGTTGCCCTGTGCGGCAGCAATAAGGTGGCTGCCGAAAAAGTTTTGCCCGGCATCGGCATTTACACCGCCGTTTTCAAAAAGCATTTCCCATTGCCGTTCATTACGGGAGGAGTCTGTCATATCACCCGCAATGTAGGCAAAAGCCAAGTCATTACGGCTGTTCAGCAGAGAGAACATGGCTCCGGTAGCTTTGGCGTCAGCTGCAAAGCCAATCTGTGTGTCGGTTAAAAAGGCGAAGGTAAAAGCATCTGTTTCTGCCGGTGTTTTAAACGTACCGGAATAAGAGCCTGCAATGTTATAGATATAGTTAGTATCAGGTGCAAGTCCATCCATTTTGGCAGAATAAAGGTATTTGCCTGTTGAATCCGACCAGACGGGATTGGCGGCATAATCAGCAGTTCCCTTTGGCCCTGTTACGGAAAACGCTCCCTGTGCTGCGTCCGGCGCGGAATAGGTGAGGTAAACGGCATCCGGCGTTTGTCCTATATGCAAGTTAACCTGGCTGACGGTACCTGCCGCAAAGCATTGCAAGATACTTAGCAGGCTTAAAAGCATTCCCAGCAGCAGGGTGGCATTCCATCTTCTGAGGCGGTAAATCATTTTCAATCACACTCCTTGTCAGATGTGTTTATAGTAACGTTAAAAGGTGAAATACAGATTAAAACTTATTTTACTATGATGTGCCCACATTTTTATGTGTTATGGTTAAAACGTTTAAAATCTTTGTGCGGAAAACGGAGCGAAAAAATCAATTTTGGCATAGTGATTTGATATTTAAAAATTGCCCGTTGCTGAAATATTAAGTAGACAGGCAGAACAAAAGCACTTGCATTAGGGCGAACCTTACATACAAGTGCTTTTAAGTTTAATTCAGGTTTAAATTTATGCTTTTTACAGTCTGCCGCTGCTGTTCAGTACGTCGCGCATTTTGTGAACTACCATTTGTTTAATGGCTTCGCGTGCAGGTTTTAAATATTGGCGCGGGTCAAAATCAGCAGGATGTTCGTGCATATATTTGCGGATGGAAGCGGTCATTGCAAGGCGCAGGTCGGTATCAATGTTAATTTTGCAAACGCCGAATTTACCAGCTTTTAAGAGCATATCTTCCGGCACGCCCTGTGCGCCGTCCAGTTTGCCGCCGTATTTGTTGCATTCTTCAACAAACTGCGGAATAACGGTGGATGCGCCGTGCAGTACAAGCGGGAAGCCCGGCAGCATGTTGGTAATTTTTTCAAGGCGGGCAAAGTCAAGTTCCGGTTTGCCTTTAAATTTGTAAGCGCCGTGGCTGGTGCCGATAGCGATAGCCAGAGAGTCAACGCCGGTACGTTCTACAAATTCAACTGCCTGGTCAGGGTCGGTGTAGGTAGCGTCTTTGGTGTTTACTTTAACTGCGTCTTCAACACCGGCAAGGCGGCCGAGCTCTGCTTCAACAACAACGCCTTTGTTGTGGGCGTAGTCAACAACACGTTTGGTAAGCTCAATGTTTTCTTCAAACGGATGCTTGCTGCCGTCAATCATAACGGAGGTAAAGCCGCCGTCAACGCAGGCTTTGCAGATTTCAAAATCTTCACCGTGGTCAAGGTGCAGGCAGATGGGCAGGCCGGTGTCTTCAACGGCTGCTTCTACCAGTTTCATTAAATAAATGTGGCTGGCGTATTTGCGCGCGCCCGCGGAAACCTGCAAAATTAAAGGGGAATTTTCTTCCTTGGCGGCAGAAACAATTCCCTGTATAATTTCCATATTATTGACATTGAACGCGCCAACAGCGTAATGTCCTTCATAGGCTTTTTTAAACATTTCTGTAGATGTTACTAATGGCATTTGCTACAACTCCTTTTCAAGAATTTTATAAGTTAATTATAGCATACTATATTGATAATTAGTATATAATTTTACGCAAATCTTCCGGAAGCCCGCAGGAAATTTCCAAAACCCTGCCGGTAACGGGGTGGGTAAATTTTAAATAACTGGCGTGCAGCGCGTGGCGGCTCTGCGGACCGGGTGTTCCGTAAAGGTTGTCGTTATAAAGCGGGCAGCCTATATGCGCAAGGTGCACGCGTATCTGGTGGGTGCGTCCCGTGTGCAGCGTAAGTTCCGCAAGTGCCATGTTTTTATTTGTAAAAAGCACGCGGTAATCGGTGCGGGCGTATTTGCCGCTTTCGCTGATGCAGCGTTCAATTATGCTGCCTTCCTTGCGGGCAATGGGCGCTTCAATAATGCCTTCTGCGGCAGGCGGAAGGTTTGCCGTAATGCCGAGGTATTTTTTTACCATTTGCTGCTGCGAAAGCAAAAACTGTATGCGCGGCTGCTTGGCAAAAACAACAAGCCCGGAAGTATTGCGGTCGAGCCTTGAAACTGGGTGCAGGCCGCTTTCTATATTATGGGCTTCGTAATACCGCTTTACAAAATTATATAAAGTGCTGCCGTCCTCTTTCACCGTTGGGTGTACCAGCATTCCGGCAGGTTTATTGATGACGAGCAAAAATTCGTCTTCGTAATAAATGGTTCCGTGTCCAAGAGTAAACATCAGTGCTGCACCGGCGGTTCTTTATCAACAAAAGTAATGCTGTCCAGTTTTTGTTTTACCTGCGCACGGATGTTGCCAAGGTAAAGCTCGTAAAGTTCTTTCTGCTCAATAAGTTCGCCTTCGGTTAAGCCCTCGGTGCGTTTTTTGCGCGCCAAAAAGTTAATGCGTGCTATCATTTCCTGCATATTCATAAATATCGTCCTCCTGTATCTGTTTTATTATAGCAGGGGCAGGCAAAGCGGGCAATATTTAACTTGGCGGGAACGATTTTTATTGGACTTTTAAAAATTCTATGTTATAATGATACGGTAAGTGAATAAATCGGCCTGTGTACTGCGGTGCAAGCCCGCAGCGGTCCCGCCGCCGGTTTTAGCCGGAAGCATGGCTGATAATGGCTGTATCTACGGGCGATGGAGAGAGCAAAAAAGAACACTGCGCAAGCGGTGTTGTTGGTATTTGTGACTTCTGCCGTAGGGCAGGAGCCTTTTTTATTATTAAAGGCAGCTGTTCCGGCGTATTATGCCGGATTTGGAAAGGATTTTTATGGAAGAATACACATTTTCGCAGGGCAAACAAATGCGCTGCGGTTACACAACCGGAAGCTGTGCCGCCGCTGCTGCCAAAGCTGCGGCTATGATGCTGCTTTCGGGGCGCTGCATTGATTTTGCCGATATAGATACACCCAAGGGCGTGCGTCTGCACCTTGAAACGCACGAGGTTGAAATGACGCCGGATTACGCTTGCTGCGCCATACAAAAAGACAGCGGCGATGACCCTGATGACACAAATGGCATTTTAATTTATGCCAAAGTTGAAAAAACTGACGCGCCGGAAGATATTATTGAAGGCGGCGAAGGCGTCGGCAGGGTAACAAAGCCGGGCCTTGCGTGCAGCGTGGGCGGCCCTGCCATTAACCCTGTGCCGCGCAAAATGATTTTAAAAAGCCTGCGTGATGCAGCAGAACAGTTTAATTACAGCGGCAGCTTGAAGGTTACAATATCTGCTCCGGCAGGTGTACAAATAGCGCCGAAAACTTTTAACCCGCGCCTTGGTATTGAAGGCGGCATCAGCATTTTGGGCACCAGCGGCATAGTTGAGCCGATGAGCGACACGGCGCTGATTGAAACCATGTACACCGAAATAAATGTACAGGCCGAAAAAGGCAATAAAGATTTATTGGTATTTTTTGGCAACTACGGCGAAGATTTTACACGCGATAATTTGCAGGTGGATATTGACAACGCCGTTACATGCAGCAACTTTGTGGGCGAGCTTTTGGACTATGCCGTGTATAAAGGCTTTGAAAGCCTGCTTTTAATAGGGCACAGCGGCAAGCTGGTAAAACTGGCGCAGGGCGTAATGAATACGCACAGCAAGTATGCGGACTGCCGCACCGAACTGTTTGCTTTGCAGGCACTGTTTAACGGCGCTAGCCTTGAAACGGGGCGTAAAATTTACGAAGCGCTGACTACTGACGAAGTTATTAAAATTTTAAAGGCAGAAAACCTGTTTGATAAAGTTATGCCTGCCGTTACGGAAAAGATAGATTATTATATGCAGCACCGCGTGCACGGCAAGTTAAAAACCGGCGCGCTGATGTTCTCCAACGTATATGGCATTTTGGGCAAAACAGCCCATGCAGATGAACTTATAAAACTGCATCAGATGAAAAGGAAGGATGAAGATAATGCGAGGTAAATTGTACAGCGTAGGCATTGGTCCCGGCGACCCGGAACTGATGACGCTGAAGGCGGTGCGCCTTTTGAAGGAATGCGATGTTGTGGCGCTTCCCAAAGGTGACGGCGATATTATGACTGCAAAAAATATCGTTAATCAGATTGTAAATATCGACGAAAAGGAACAGGTTGTTATTTACATGCCGATGACGAAGGATAAAGACGCTTTGGCAAAGGCACACCAGGAAGGTGCTGACACCATTACCAAACTTTTGGATGAAGGCAAAAACGTGGTGTTCATCACGCTTGGCTGCCCTACTGTTTACGCAACCTGCATTTATGTGCATAAACTGGTGCTTAAAGCAGGCTATGATGCAGAACTCGTTGCCGGTGTAACCAGTTTCTGCGCCGTTGCCGCAAAGCTTAACGTATCGCTGTGCGAAAAGGCAGAGCCTTTAATCATCCTGCCCGGCAGTTATAAAGAATCGAGTAAATTTTTGGACGCGCCCGGCAACAAGGTGCTGATGAAATCGGCCAGCCAGATTGCCAGTGTGCGCGACGAACTTAAAGAGCGCGGGCTTTTGAGCCATGCCGCAATGGTGGAACGCTGCGGATTGCCCGGCGAAAAAGTTTACCGTGATTTGAATGAGATTGACGAAAAAAGCAGTTATTTTTCGATAATTTTAGTTAAGGAAAAGGAGTTTGACAAATGATTTATTTTATTGGCGCAGGCCCGGGTGCCGTGGATTTAATTACGGTGAAAGGCAAAGAACTTTTGGAAAAGGCTGACCTTATTATTTATGCCGGTTCCTTAGTTAACCCAGAACTTTTAAAATATGCTAAACCTGACTGCGTAATTATGGACAGCGCTAAAATGACTTTGGAAGAAGTTATTGCAGCCATGGTACCGGCAGCACAAAGCGGCAAGCTTGTTGTACGCCTGCATACCGGTGACCCTAGCATTTACGGCGCGCACCGCGAACAGATTGACCTTCTGCGCAGCTATGGGCTCGATTATGAAATTGTGCCCGGCGTAAGCTCCTTCTGCGCCGCTGCAGCAGCTTTAAAAGCAGAATACACGCTGCCGAATGTAAGCCAGTCGGTTATTATTACCCGTATGGAAGGGCGCACTCCTGTTCCTTCAAAACAAAAAATTGCCGATTATGCTGCGCACAATGCAACAATGGTAATCTTTTTAAGTTCCAGTATGCTGGAAAAACTTCAGAAAGAACTCATTGCAGGAGGTTATAAAGAAGATACCCCGGCAGCCATTGTTTATAAGGCTTCCTGGCCTGATGAAAAGGTTTGCCGCTGCACGGTAGGCACTATTGCCGAAACCGCGGCAAAATACAATATTACCAAAACCGCGCTCATTACTGTCGGCTACTTCCTTGGCAGCGAATATGACAGAAGCGAACTGTATAACCCGACCTTTGCGCACGGCTACCGCGAAGCAGACCCCAGCAAACTGGATATTAAACCTGAGGTTAAATAATGCTGGCAGTTATTTTTTCCTTCAGCAAACGCGGCGGGCTGCTTAACGCCGCCATAGGCAGGTTTTTGGCAGGCTTTGGCTGCGAGGCAAAATGCTGCACTATGCCGAAGTTTGCCGGTGTATGCGAAGGTTTAACTGCTGTTGATGATTATAAGGCTGTTTGCGCGGAGTATTTTAATAAGGCTGACACGCTGATATTTATTGGTGCCAGCGGCATTGCGGTGCGCGCCATTGCGCCGTATGTTAAAAGTAAAACCACCGACCCGGCAGTGCTTGTTATTGATGAATGCGCAAACTTTGTAATATCGCTTCTTTCGGGCCATATCGGCGGTGCCAATGGCCTAGCAAGGCAGATTGCCGCCGTAATTAAAGCCGTGCCCGTTGTAACAACAGCAACCGATGTTAATAACCTGTTTGCGGTTGACGAATGGGCGGCAAGACGTGGTATGGTTATTGAAAGCATGCAGGCTGCAAAAGATTTTGCAGCGGCGCTTGTTGCCGGTAAAACGGCAGGGTTATGCAGCGATTACGCAATTAAAGGTGCTCTGCCTTCCGGTGTGGAACTTGCCGGCAGCGGAGAAACCGGCATGGCTGTAACAACCTGCAAAAACAAGAAGCCGTTTGGCACAACGGTTGTTTTAATGCCTAAAATTTTACATTTGGGCATTGGCTGCCGCAGAAATACGCCTTTGGAAAAAATAGAAAACTTTGTTCTTGCTGAAATGGAAAAGCATGGGTTTGACATGCGCTGCGTAAAAAGCATAGCTTCGGTAGATTTAAAAAAAGATGAAGCCGGGCTGCTAGCTTTTGCGGCAAAGCATAATGTGCCGGTAAAATTTTATACCGCCGCAGAACTGCAGCAGGCAAAGGGCGATTTTACGCCGAGCGCTTTTGTAAAAAGCATCGCAGGCGTTGATAACGTTTGTGAGCGTTCGGCAGTGCTTGCAAGCGGTGGCTGCCTTAAATTGCGCAAAACGGCCCATGATGGTGTTACCTTAGCGGTTGCGGAAGAACCGCTGATTATAGATTTTTAAAATAAATTTAGGATGGTGTAAAATGCAGAAAGTTTATGTAGTAGGTTTAGGCCCCGGCGGTGTGGAACAGATGACCGCACGCGCTAAAAACACGCTTGAAAAATGTGATGTTATTGCGGGTTACCATGTTTATATAGATTTGATCAAAAACGATTTTCCCGGCAAGGAATTTTTAACAACCGGCATGCGCAAAGAAGTTGACCGCTGCCGCCTTGCTGTTGAAGAAGCTCTGAAAGGCAAAACCGTAGCCATGATTTCCAGCGGCGACGCAGGCGTTTACGGCATGGCAGGCATTATGTACCAGGTAGCGGCA
>ENA-OURV01000041-OURV01000041.1-human-gut-metagenome-genome-assembly--contig:-NODE-41-length-94455-cov-4.828411_pt1 | contig 94455 bp, 92 predicted proteins | sample MGYA00242141_ERZ509072 | MGnify/ENA primary metagenome ERZ509072 (study PRJEB26280, sample SAMEA2338763) | human gut metagenome | biome: human gut; feature: human-associated habitat; material: faeces... | reverse complement strand
TCCAGCAGTCCCAATGGGTCAACGCCTCCGTCCACGAACAGGTGGCATAAATAAAATTCCAAGCCCCCTCTGATGAGCTGAGCCGTGAAGAAAACGCCGGAGGCGTTTTTAGGCGAAGGCGAACGACAGTGAGCAAATAAAATGGCAGCTGGAAAGCTGTCCTTAAATTGCGTTCGAGCTGTCGAGCGTAGCGAGACTGAGAGAGACCGCTCAATGCAGAGTGGCCCCGTCACCGCTTCTACCACCACCAATATTCGGATTTTCGTCGTTGCAACATTCGGATTTTGGTAGTTGAGAAATTCGGATTATTGCGATGGCGGACGTGAAACAACGGGAGGTGCGCGGAATGGCCGATTCTCTGGCGAGCGACATCAAGCCGAAAGCCTATCGCCCTCGTATCGTGGATGAGTGGCAACTCGCTCCAGCTATATGGGATGAAGTCCGTCATCGCGTCGACGATGATTCCGCGAATAAAGGTCAGTGGATTCTGACCGGTTCATCCACTCCTCTCAATGAGAATCGGCCGAACCATAGTGGTGCGGGACGAATCGGACGTATCCGTATGAATCCTCTGACTTTATATGAGTCCGGACTCTCGACAGGTGCGGTAAGTCTCAGTGGACTGTTTGAACATAAGTTCGCCGCTGCAAAATCAGAGATAAGTACACAAATGTTGTTGGATGCCGTATGCCGAGGTGGATGGCCGGAGGCGGTGGCTCTGCCTGTATCTGACGCACAGATTCTGATTCGGGAATACATGCGACTCACGCTGACTGAGAGTGTGCCCAGGCAAGGCAAGGATCCTGATGTGGCTCGTCGTCTGCTGGATTCGCTTGCGCGCAATATCAGTCAAGCTGTGACATTCAAAACCTTACGTAAGGATATGTACGGTACTGAAGAAAACCTTGACGATTTCATTTCGGAGAGAACGGTATCCGGGTATACGGCCATGTTCGAGAACATGTTCGTCATCGATCCGATAAAGGGCTGGGTCCCGCCGGCACGGGATCCAAAGCGACTCCAGACCAAGGCGCGTCGGTATTTTGCCGATCCTTCCATTGCGGCCGCAATGTTGGGCATGAGTCCTGCTGCTCTTATCGGCGATTGGCAGACTTTTGGGTTTCTGTTTGAGAATCTATGCATCCGTGATCTGTTGGTGTATGCGAGATCTCTCCTCGATATTGGGATAGAACCGGTTCGGTATTATCGTGACGATTCCGGTCTGGAGTGTGATGCCATTATTGAATTGTCCGATGGACGGTGGGGCGGCATCGAAATTAAGTCCAGTGAGGATAAAGTCCCTGAGGCATCGGCAAATCTATGCAGACTGAAAGATAAGCTGCTGAGAAATCCGAGTGCGCGAACCCGTGAACCGGAGTTCTTGGCGGTGTTGGTGGGGGTCGGCGAGTTCGCGTATCAACGCGATGATGGAGTGTATGTAATTCCTGTCGGAGTGCTTGGCGCGTAAACGCAATGCCAGCGCTTCGGGCGAATTCCGGGATCGTGATCTGACATGTCTCAAGCGGCATACACTCGAGACTTGCTCAGCGAAACTCCGATTTGCCAGGTCGGCAGAATGTGGCATAATGAACAAGTTGCCATTTTGGCAGCATGGATAAGTGTCCGAGCGGTCTAAGGAGCACGCCTCGAAAGCGTGTGAGGTGAAAGCCTCCGCGAGTTCGAATCTCGCCTTATCCGCCTTTAGGGTTCCGGGGTTTGTCCCGGAACCCTTTTTGTTTTTGATGCGAACGTCCGTATTCGGGGTTATAGGCCAAAATGTATGTCCGACGGTCTAGTCGTTCGACTGCCATTCGACCCTGGTGTGGAACTCGTTCCAGTCGATGCCGGTGCCGTGTCTCATGGGAATGCCGAACGTCGGCCTATAGGAACTTTTGTGGTGCTTATAACCGTGGCCCGGCCTTGTGGGAGCAGGCGTGTCGGCCTGTCATTTTTGTCGCGTGGAAAATGATGCGCCCCCGGTGGTGGGCTGGATGGCGTGAGAACGCCATCCAGCAAAGCGAAGAGATGCCCCGTGTGCGGGCGTGCGATGAAGAAGAACGGGCGGACCGGCAAGGGCGTCCAGCGGTGGAAATGCCCGGCCTGCCGGTTGAGCTCGACGATGCCGCAGCGGCGGCATCAGGCGATAAAGAAGTTGTTCCGGCCGCTGACGTGCTGCTGTCGGGTGCTGAAACCGTTTCTGCTGCCGCGGACGGGGATTTTCTGCCGGTACGTTTTGCCTATCGCTCGTATCCGGCGTGGCAGGCGTTTTTCATCAATCTGATTAAGCCGGTAAAGCGGAAATTTTACTCGGTTTTTCCGTCAACCTATACGACAACGCTGGCCTGCCTGCTCGCCAACAATATTACCCGCGGCGAACGCAACGAGCAGAACGCCTACCAGTGGACCAACAAAAAATGGCAGATAAGCCGCGAAGAAGCGCATCGCCGTTACAGCGATTTGTATAATTCCATCAAGGCCAACGGTTACGATGCCAAAAGCCCGATGCTGGTTATGCTCAACCGCAAGTTCGGTGTCAAGGACCAGCTGCTGCAGGGGCATCATCGCATCGGCATCTGCAAAGCCCTTAACGTCAACGAAGTCAGCATATCGTTTTGGGCGGTGCCGCGTTCGTTCGGCTTTTTTAAATTGTTCACAAAAAGGAAAATATCATGAAGATTATGCTGGTGCGCGACCGTAACGTGCTCAACAACAACTGGCTTGCCTATTTTGCCAATTTGCTGCATGAACGCGGGCATGAAGTGGTCATTGCCTGCGATACTTACGGCAAGCTCGGCGTTTCCGCGCCGGGGCATGAATTGGAGCCGGGGGTTCGCCTTGTCAATGTCAACGGCAAAACATCTTCGCCGCTGCAGAATTTCTGGCGCCGTATCCGCTGCAAGGCGCTGCCGTCGTGGCACCTGTTTGACCGTCTGATAAAAGCCGAAAAGCCCGATGTCATCATCTGCTATTTTCCGGTGGATTTGTATAACGTAACCCGCTTTCAACATCATAATATTCCGATAGTGCAGATGGTGCATGGTTATCCGCCGATGATTTTGGATAAGGTTCTGCACAAAAATCCGCTGTCGCGCGCGTTTTGCCGTCAGAGCTTTGCCCGGATAAACACCTGGCAGGTGCTGATGAACTCGTATAAAAAGGAAATAGACCCGTTTTTTGCGCCGCAAAACGTCGTTCGTATTGCCAATCCCGTCAAACAGTATGCCGAAAATGAAATGGTCGACTTGTCCGCGGAAAAGAAACGTATTATCTATGTCGCGCGGATTGAGAAAAAGACCAAACGCCCGCACTTGCTGGTCGAGGCGTTCGCCAAAATCGCCGCGGAATTTCCCGATTGGAAAGTGGAAATCTGGGGGATGCGCAAATATCCTGAATATGAAAAGGAAATTAACGATTTTATCAGGGCACACAACCTGACGGGGCAGGTAACGCTGATGGGGTATACTGAGGATGTCGAAGGGCTGTACCGCCGTGCGGACATTCACGCTTTTCCGAGTGCCAGCGAAGGGTTCAGTCTGGCGATTGCCGATGCCATGTCCATCGGTCTGCCGCATGTCGGCTTTAAAGACGCCCATTCGGTCAATGAGATTATTGTCGACGGACATAACGGCTTCCTTGCCGATAATGTTGACGATTTCGCCGCCAAATTGAAAATATTGATGAAAGATAAAGAGCTGCGTATAAAATTCGGGCACAACGCGCACAAAGATATGAAAGCCTATGCGCCGGAAATCTTAATGAACCAGTGGGAAGAACTGTTTCAAAAGCTGTGCCCCGCCAACCCGGATACGAAAAAATAGCGCCCCTGCTTCCATATGGCGCTGCGCCGTTGGTTGTTGGCTGCCCTTCGCCGCATCCGCTCCGGCTCTTTCGCTTGCACCGCCGTACCCTTTTCAGTCTTCAGCCGTTCCTTTGGAGCGCAATACATCGGAAAGGCTTAAGAACCTGTGTCCCAGTTGTTCCAGAAAAGCGAAATCCGGCTGCGGATGAAACAGTTTGGCCTTAATGTAGCGGAAAAAGTCCGCCGTCCAATACGGATGTTCCAAATTCTTTTTGACGTATTTCCAGTTTGCCGACAAAGCCTTAAGATAGATAATCGCCGCCGTATCTTTGTCCATGCTGTCATAATAGTCAAGCAGCAGGTTGTAATGGGCAAAAAAGCGGTCGTTGTCCAGCTGGTTGGTATTTTTGCTGAGGTTGTTGGTTTCTTTGGGAACCAGTACCACGTTGGCGTACACCTTGACAATACCGTCGGCAAAACGCGCTGCCCGGAGCGGAATGCTCTCGTCCTGAATAAACACGCGCGTATCCGCGCCGCCGGCTTTTTGCAGAACCGAGCGGCGGATAAGCTGCCCCATCCGGGTAAACCTCCCTTTAAGCACGGCCCGCAGCGCGTCTTTTTTGTAAGAATAGTCAAAATCGTCCGGCATCATTTCCGCTGCAATTTCCATCGGCTCTTTGCCTGTTTTGGTAAACTGACCGTAAACCATATCCGCATGGTGCTTGTTGGCAAGCTCCAGCATCTTCTCTGTCGAATTGAGCGGAAAAATATCGTCTGAATCCAGCATTCGCACCCATTCGCCGCGGGCGAGGGCTATGCCGCGGTTAATGGAGATGCTGATGCCCTCGTTCTTGTCTTTTCTGACGATGGTAACGTTCTCAATCCCGCGTGTCATTTCCTCAATAATCTCGACCGAGCGGTCTTTGGAAAGGTCATCGACGAAAATATACTCCGGATTTTTGAGCCCTGTCTGGTTCAAAAGCGCTTTCAGCACCGCCGGCAGATAGTATTCTTTGTTATAAACCGTCATGACAAATGAAACGTCAGGTTTTTGCTTTTTGCTCGCAGTCATACTCAATTCTCGTCAAAAGTTACGTCTATAATCCCAGTATAAGCCGAAAAAGGCGCTATGCAACTGAAAATTTAAAATTTTACGCTCTTAATTTCCTCGCCGTCCTTATAGGTAACCACGCGCACCAGTTCGCCCCTGCGGTTAAATTCTTTGGCCGTGCCGTCCAGCTTGTCATTTTTGCGGTATGCCAAAACTTTCGGCTGCTCGTTGTCATAATAGGAAAAGGCCGGTCCTTCGCGTTTGCCGTTGACGTATTCCGTGTAGCTGATGAGGTGGTTGCCCGGCGTATAGAGGCGGGACGGGCCGTGGAGCTTTCCCCTGCGGTAGGTTATGGATGTCTTGACAGCGCCGTTTTTGTAATATTCTTCAAACACACCGTTCTTTTTGCCTCTGAGGTAGCTTCCTTTGCGTCTGAGATCGCCGTTCGGATAATAGGCAATTTCTCCGCCTTCGGGTTTGCCCTTGCGATAATAGCAGACTTCTTTTTCCGCGCCGTCAGGATAATATTCCACGGTTTTGCCGTGCGGCTGCCCTTTTTTGTAATACGCTTCCAGCAAAACCGACCCGTCACGGTCATAAGCTTTGTACAAACCGCTGATTTTCCCGTCGACATAGTGGATTTCTTCTTGCAGCTGCATATTGTCGGCATATTTCTGATACACGCCTGTAATCGGCCTGTGTGCCGCATCATAGCGGATGCCGTTTTCCTCGACCGATGTCTCGTCAGTGTAAAGCGTCGTCAGCTGCGCAACGTGGCAGCCGCCGAGCAGCAGCATAACCATGCCGAGCGCCGCCGTTTTTCTCACCGCCAGACGCCGTGTTGCCAACTTGCGCAAAATCATGCGCCGCAGCGCCAGTTTTTTGGCCGCGAATTTTTGCGCCGTAATGTCCAATATGTTTTTTCTAGCCATCGTTTGTACCTCTTAACGCCATAATTATTCTGAAACTTGTTAAAAAAACGTAAAGTATTTTGCAATAATGTTGACATCTCGTTTTAAACCCGTATCTTAACGGCAAAGGAGAATGTAACATGTTAAAGTTTTTAAGTATATTGCTGGCCGCAGCCGTTCTTGCTGCGCCGTCCTATGCCCGCCGCAAAAAAGCCCCCGTTCTGGAAGACAACAAAGCGTATGTGCTGTATCTTCAGGGATGCCCGATTTGCCAAAACGCTCTGGAGTATATCAACGAACGTTATCTGACCCGCCCGGATGTTGTCCGGGTTGATTTGGAAACCGAAGAAGGGCGCTCGCTGCTGAAACAATGTGCGAAAAAATTTGGTTTCAAAAGCGTGGTCGCTCCGGTTGTCTGCATCGGCGACAAGCATTTCATGGGGTGGTCGACCAAAGCAGCCCGCGATTTTGACCAGTATCTGGTGGAACTGCACGGCTGATTGCGTCGCCGGTGGTCTGCATCAGCCCGCTGCCGCCGGTCAGAATTGGTTGGACTGCACGGCAGACAGCGTAGCCGACGGAATGTGTCAGACTTTCAGGCTCATAATCTGTGAAACTTCCGTATAGCCCAGTTTATGATAAAAAGCCATGGCGCCGGAATTGAAGCAGAAGACCTCCAGTTCAATATTGGCAATGTTGTCGGCTTTGGCTCTTGCTTTGACGGCGTCGTTAAGTCTTTGTCCGATTTTTTGCCCGCGGAAAGCTTCGCTGACGGCAATGTCATAAATTTTATAATATCTTTGGTAAAGAAACAGAGTGTCGGGTTTTTCTTCTTTTGCCGCAAAAACGATTCCTGCCACTTTGCCGTCCGCCAAAGCGACCAGGCCGAAAGTGTTTTCGTTTCTGATAATCCATTCCAAATAGGGGCGCGAATGTTCCTTGGGTGTTTTGCGGAAATAATCCGGCGCTCCGGAACAATGCAGCAGGTTGGATTCGTAAAAAACATCTAATGCGCCGTCGATATACTCCGGCGTCAAATCAACAATTTGTACGTTCATTTTCACCTCAAATATTAGTGTTTTATTGCACTTTCACCGCCAAAATAGCTTGGAAATCAGAGAATTTCAAGCATAATTTTCATGTTGCCTTGTTCCCGCCGTTTGATGTCGGCAGTGCCGGAAATTGTTTCTTTATTCTATATCTTTAAGGTGATGAAATAAAACGTTCATTTAATTTCTACTATCATACGTATTTTTTTAAAGCAACAGTAAAATGTTATTTTTCAAGAAAAATACTACAAAACGGCATAATCATGATTACATATCAAAAATGATGAAATAAAACGAACGTTTAAATTAAACAGCATAAGGTTGTCGACGAGGTCCATATGCCTGAAATAAGTGTCATAATGCCGGTGTATAATACCGAGGAAACTTTTCTTCGCCATGCTATCGAGAGCATTTTGGTACAGAGTTTTGCTGAGTTTGAATTGATTGTGGTTAATGATGGGGCTAATGCCCAGACAACTCTTGTTATTGATAAATATGCTACTGAAGATAAAAGAATTAAAGTTATTCATAATCCTGTCAATAAAGGAGTTTCTTTTGCAAGAAATATAGGAAAAACTCAGGCTGTGGGCGAATTTATTATGTTTGTTGACGCAGATGATGTTTGTCATCCGGAACTCTTGCAAATTCTTTATCAAACTTTGGTCGATAATCAAGCCGATATCGCCGGTTGTTGTGTTAAAAATATTACTCAGGATCATGAATTTGAAAATCAAAATGCGGGACATCCTAAAATTAAAATTTTTGCTAATCCTTTGGACGCATTTATGAAAAAAAGAAATATCCGAACAGAGGTTTTTGCACGTTTGTATCGAAAAAATATTGTAGAAAATATCAGATTTCCCGAAGGAATACGTTATGAAGATGTGTATTTTACGACGCTTGCTATGTTTGGAGCCCGTTCTTTTGTGATGATTGAAAATGAACTGTATGGATATAGAAAACATGCACGCTCATTTGTTCGAGAAGATTTTACACAGGAAAAAGCCAAATATTATTTGGACATTATTCGTCAAGTTGACGCTTTTTTCAAAACGAAAAATGATAAAATTCGTCGGGATGTACGTAGAAATATTCTAAACCAAAGAGTTAAAATGATTTTTAATCAAAGTGTTAGAAGGCAAAGAGAGATCAGTGAACGCAAAAAGATATTTTCGTTTTTGCAAGGCGAACTCAGAAATTTGTATGCACATGGCATTGTCGACTATCAAATGCTTAAGGTGAAACATAAAATATCATTGTGGTTGTTGTTAAATTTGAAAAATCCAAAGTACAGCTTGCTTTGGACGAAAATTGCAAAGGAGTTTTAAATGAAAACTTATTATATCGTAAGCGGGGGATTTGACCCAATTCACGAAGGTCATGTGGAAATGATTAAAGCTTCTGCTCAGGCTAGCGACGGTGTTATTGTTTTAGCTAATTCTGATGATTGGCTGTGCCGTAAAAAGGGTAAAAATTTTCACACAATGAAAACACGTAAAGCTATTTTGGAGAATCTTAAGGGTGTTGTTGATGTGTTAGAGTTTGATGATACAGACAATTCTGCATGTGATGGTATTAAAAAAGCCAGAGCAAAGTATCCGGACGCCCATTTGGTATTTGCAAATGGCGGTGATCGCGGAAAAGATAATATTCCGGAGGGACCGGCTTGTCAGGCTTGCAACGTTGATTTGGCTTTTGGTGTTGGCGGGGATAATAAAGCAAACTCTTCATCTTGGATTTTAGATAAGTGGAAAAAGTAAGTAATGGCTGTATACGTTTTTGATATGGATGGAACACTTACTCCCGCTCGTTTACCGATGACGGCTGAGTTCGCTATACACTTTTATGAATGGCAGAAAAATCATAAAAGCTTTATAGCCACAGGTTCCGATTTGAAAAAGGTTGGAGAACAATTGCCGCCAAGCATTATCCAATCATTCAGCGGAATTTATAGCTCAATGGGAAATGTGCTCACAGCAAAAGATGAATTGGTTTATAAAAGAGACTTTAAGCCAGAAAAGGAATTGTTGGATAAATTGGAATATTATCGGCAAAACACAACTTATCCGGGGGAATTGTATCCTAATTATATAGAGCAACGTATCGGAATGATAAATTTCTCGGTGCTTGGGCGTAATTGTCCGCATGAAGAACGCAACAAATATAGTGTTTGGGATAAAGTGAGCGGCGAAAGACAACGCTTGGCGGATGAATTGCGGGCAGTTTTTCCTCAGTATGATATCAGTATTGGCGGAAGTATCTCAATGGATATTACTCCAAAAGGCTTTGGTAAAGGGCAAATTGCTCAACATTTGAGACAGCGCTATCCTGATGAAAAAGTCATCTTCTTTGGAGACAGAACGTTTGAAGGCGGTAATGATTATGAGCTTGCGCAGGCATTATTGAAACTTGAAAATACGCAGGTTGTGCAGGTTGCTTCTCCTGAAGATGTTCTCATGTATTTGAAAAATAACGGATAGTATTCGGGAAAAGCCGCTGATGATAAAAGTCTTGTATGATATTGAGCAGTTATTGAGTGCTAAAGGGAAAGAAACCGGTATTTGTCGGGTATCTTTGGAAGTCTTAAAAGAACTTAACCAAAGGCGTGGTTATGAGGTTTATCCTTTGGTGACAATTAAAGATAAAGGCGCAGCAGAATATCTAAAAAATAAGGGACTTGAAAACTTGGTTGATCGTACTGTGTATCTGCCATATCTTAAGAAAACAACAAAATGCTATAATTGGCGGCAAAAAATTAAATCAGCTTTGTTGATGCGGTGCTTTGGGGAACGGTATAAACAAGAGATAGATAAATATGATGAATATGTCAGTATCTTTTCTCCTATTTCCGATATTGTTTATGATTCACACGTTCATACAAAGATTTTTGTGCATGATTTAATCCCGATTAAATTTCCTGAATTTACTTCGGCAAAATTTGCTGAAAAATATAAAAAGTGGATGGCCAATTTGAGAGCAGATGAGGTTTTTTGCATCTCTCATTCAACTCGGATGGATTTTTTTGCGGAACGTCCGGATTATGACGAACGTAAAGTTAAAGTTGTATATTTGGCGGCCGATGCAAAATTTAAACCGACCTCTTCTCCTGATATACGAGAAAAGTACGGCATTAAAACTAAGAAATATTTTTTGGCAGTTTCTGAATTAACCGAAAGAAAGAATTTTGAACATCTGGTGAAAGCGTTTTTACGGTTTTTAGATAATAGTAAAACTGAAGATATTTCACTGGCTATTATTGGAGTTAAAAGAGCCGGTTATGAGGCGCTTAATCGCTTGGTTGCAGAACAAAAATCGTATCAAGATAAAATTGTTTTGACGGGGTTTGTGGCTGATGAGGATATGGCTGCGCTTTATAGTCAGGCGGAGGTCTTTATATATCCGAGTTTATATGAGGGCTTCGGCTTGCCGGTGCTGGAAGCTATGCAATGCGGAACAGCGGTTGTATGTAGTGACAATTCATCATTACCAGAGGTGGGGGGAGAGGCTGTTCAATACATCAGCGGACACGACGAAGCTGAAACCGCTCGGGTTTTATCTGAGTTGTATTATAATGACACACTAAAAGAAAAACTTCAAATTCAAGGACTTGAACAAGCAAAGTATTTTAGTTGGAAACGTAGCGTTGACGAAATTTTTAAATAGTTAAGGAGAGTTTTATATGAAAAAGGCAATAATAACGGGTATTACCGGACAAGATGGTTCTTATTTGGCAGAGCTCTTATTGGATAAAGGTTATGATGTTCATGGTCTTGTGCGTCGTAGTTCATCTTATAATACTTCAAGAATTGAACATTTAGTGACAAATAAAAATTTGCATTTGCACTATTGCGATTTGACTGATTCTGTTAATCTGATTCGCTTAATTAAAGAAATTGAACCGGACGAAATTTATAATTTGGGGGCACAGTCTCATGTTAAAATTTCTTGGGATTGTCCGGAATTTACGGCTGAAACCGATGCTTTGGGAACTCTGCGTCTGCTGGAAGCTATCCGGATTAACGGTTTGGAAAAGAAAACCCGTTTTTATCAAGCTTCAACGTCTGAATTGTTCGGACTTATTCAGGAACCGGTACAATCTGAAAAAACACCGTTTTATCCTCGCTCTCCTTATGGTGTGGCTAAATTATACGGATATTGGATTACGGTTAATTATCGCGAGAGTTTTAATATTTTTGCTTGCAACGGTATTTTGTTTAATCACGAGAGCCCGCGCCGCGGTGAAAACTTTGTTACCCGTAAAATCACTTTGGCGGCCACGCGTATCAAAGAAGGCCTGCAAGATTGTCTTTATTTGGGCAACCTTGATGCCAAACGCGACTGGGGACACGCCAAAGATTATGTTGAAGGAATGTGGCGCATTTTGCAAGCCGATAAGCCCGAAGATTATGTTCTTGCGACCGGAACAACAACTTCCATTCGTGATTTTGTTAATATGGTGTTTGAAGAACTAGGCTTTGAGCTTGAGTGGCAAGGCAAAGGTGTTGATGAAAAAGCTATCGACAAAGCAACAGGCAAAGTTATCGTAGCCGTTAATCCCGAATTTTTCCGTCCCGCAGAAGTTGAGCTCTTGCTAGGCGATTCAACCAAAGCCAGAACACAACTCGGCTGGAAACCTCAATATGACTTGAAAGCTTTGGCAAAAGAAATGGTCGCTGAAGATTTGAAATTGGCGCAAAAAGAAAAAGTTCTTAAAGCCAACGGTTTTGAAACCAACACAACTTATGCCGCTTAAAAGGGAAAATAATGAGCAAATATTTAATTACGGGAGTTCAAGGGTTTGTCGGCCGATATTTTGTAGAATATCTGTTGAGTCATGAGCCAGAGGCAAAAATTTTCGGTGTTGATATTGCACAGACATGTGATATGCCTATTGCATATCATTCCGTTGATTTGAATAATGCAATCCAAACGGAACAAATTATTCAGAGTACCATCCCTGACTATATTCTTCATTTGGCCTCAATCAGTTCGGTGGGTCAAAGTTGGCAAAATCCAGCGCTCTGTTTTAAAAATAATACAGATATTATGCTCAATATTTTGGAAGCTGTTCGGAAGCAGAATTTGAAAACGCGCATTTTATCCATAGGCTCTTCGGAGGAATATGGTGAATATGCCTCTCAAGAGATGCCCTTAAAAGAAACGTATAAGCTTAATCCGCTTAATCCGTACGCGGTTGCTAAAGTAAGTCAGGAAATGCTGTGCAAGGTTTATACGGTATTGGACGTTGATGTTGTGATGACGCGTTCTTTTAATCATATCGGGCCGCGTCAAAGTGATAGATTTGTTGTTCCCTCATTTATCAAACAGTTGGTCACAATAAGTCAGGGCAAGCAAGAAGTTATGTCCGTCGGGAATATTGAAGTTGCTCGTGATTTTACTGACGTTAGAGATGTGGTTGCTGCTTATTACGCTATTTTGCACAGAGGTAAAAGCGGAGAAGTTTACAACGTTTGTTCCGGAACTTCGCATAAATTATCGGAAATTATCAAAACGGCGGAAAATATTTTGGGCATTAAAGCGGATATCAGAGTTGATGAAACACGGTTACGTCCTAATGATGTGATGCTGATATGCGGCGATAATACCAGATTAAAACAGGAACTGGCGTGGTATCCAAAATATCGTTTGGAACAAACCATAAAAGATATTGTAACCTATTGGCAACAAAATTAAGGACAGACTATGGCTAAGGATAAAAAAATCAATTTATTGTTTGACGCAACAATTATAGTAAATGCGTATGATAAAAAACAATCAAATCGCAGCGGGATTTTTTTTGTAGCTCTGAATGTGTTAAGGCAACTGTCTCATTGTAAAGACATAACGATATATTTATACTCTCAGAACCTTAATTTGGAAAGATGTTGGAATAAAATAAAAAAACAGTATTTTCAAGATCAAAATTCAAAACGTATATTACCGCATATACCAGGTATAAAAGAAAAAATTAATTATAAAATAATAAAAAACCGGGAGAAACTCAAATATTTCTGCAAAAAAAATAAAATATTAAGATGTACTTGGTTGAAAATGAAAATTGCATTAGATAATTTTTTGTATCAATTACTGAAAGTAATAATCAAAGAGGATGCGTATTCTAATGTAGATGTTTTTCTCTCGCCTGTTTTTCCGGTTCCTGACGTTATACATAATAATAAAAAGATAAAAAAATATATATTTCTCTATGATTTAATTCCGTATATTTTTCCAGATAAGTATAAAGAGCATCTGAAACCGACAACATGGTTCAGCAAATTACTGGGTTCGTTATCAAATGATGAAATTTATTTTGCAATTTCGGAATGTACGAAACGTGATTTTTTAAAATACTTTCCAAAATTAAAAGAAGAAAATATTGTGGTTACACTGCTTGGTTATAATGAAAATTTTTATAAGGCTGATGCTCAATCTCAAAGTATGGTCAGACAGAAATATGGCATTCCGCTTAACGGAAAATATGTTTTTAGTTTGTGTAATATTGAGGAAAGAAAAAATCTGATAAGGGAAATTAAAACATTTGCTGATTTTATTAATAAAAATCATATAGACGATATGTATTTTGTTTTGGGAGGGGCTAAAGTACAGTCTTTTATTGAGATTTTTGAAAAAAGTATTGATAGTTTGGATTTTGTTAAAAACAGGATCATCAGAGCAGGATACATAGATGATGAAGATTTAGCCCCGTTATATAGTGGCGCTGAGTGGTTTGTATATACGTCTCAGTACGAAGGATTTGGCTTGCCTCCGTTGGAGGCTATGGCATGCGGATGTCCTGTCATCACGAGCAACAGCTCATCCTTGCCGGAAGTTGTCGGTGATGCGGGAATTATGATTGATTGGGACAGTGATGAACAGCATATCCAAGCGTACGAAAAATACTATTTTGATAAAAAACTTAGAGCTAAAATGTCTAAAAAAGGTTTAGAAAGAAGTAAACTTTTCTCGTGGGAAAAAACGGTGGATGTTATAGTTTCTAAAATTATATCTGATATGGAAAATTTATCATAAAAAACTAAAAAGTAGATACGTTATATAAAAAAAAGTAAGAAAGGATTATTTTATGAAAAAAATGGTGTTTTGTCATGATTTTTTATTTCATGATGCCAGTAATAAGGGAACATATCATGTATGGTTGTTTGATTTGTTTAAACCCTTATTTGAAGAATGCGGAATTATGGAGTTTTGTGAAATTAAGAATTTAAAAAATTCACAAGGCAAGTTATTTTCACGGACACATTTTTTTAAATTAAGTGGAATAGAAAATGCAGAGAACGCGTATTTTTCATATGATATATCTAAAATATCTAAGGCTTCCATAGATTATTTGAAAACTTTTTTTAACAAGGATGTATTTGTTTTTGGTGTTGAGTTAGGTATGGATTTGCGAAAAATATTAAGTGAGCAAAATTGTACCTTTTTGAACTTATGGATACATTCTTTTAAGTTGTTTGACGATGTATTATTAATGTTTAATACTAACTCTAAAGCTATTTATGAAAACTTGGAAAAATATAAAGTGTCTTATGAAAAAATGAGATTTAATGCTAATTATTATAAGATATATATGAGAGAAAATAAGTTTATAAATGATAGCTCTTTAATGTATAACTCCGTGCTATTTATAGGTCAAACACCGATAGATCAGTCCGTAAGAAAAGATTCTAAATACTATAATATTACGGATTTTAAACAAAAAATGGCTGAACTTTCAAAGCAATATAAACATATATATTATCAAGAACATCCTTTATTGAAGAGTTATTCTTCATTATCAAAGGGGTATGAAATTATTCAAAAAATTAATAAGTATATTGATAGTACTCCGTATATATCAAAAATTAATTTTGATATTTCTACATACGCTTTGTTGGCATCAGAAAAAATTAGTAAAGTTGTGGCTTTATCATCTTCAGTTTTGTACGAGGCTCAATTTTTTGGTAAATCTACAGAGTACTTATTAAGGCCTCTATTTGATATTGATACTCAGTTTGGATTAAATACTTTTATAAGTGTTTATGAGAGCTGTTTTAATCCAACTTTTTGGAAAGATGTATTGTCTTCAGAATTTACAAAATTAAAAACAGTTCCGAATGAAATATATTTTTCAGATACAAAAAATAAGTTAAGGGATTTAAAAAATTTATATTGGGGATATAAAAATTTTGACTTATTGGTTAAAACGGCTGAAAAAGTTGCTCAGATGGAAAAAAATGTCGGTTTAAAGAGGTATAATTTATTAGATAATATAAAAAAATGTTATGCTAAGTTTGTCAAAATAAATCTATTGAACAAGTTACATTTAAGTGTTCCTTTCGGTAAGGAAATCCGTTTTTGTGATAAATTTGAACATTTGATATCTTTGCATGGATTTTCTAAAAAAGAGTCTTTTGGAGTATGGTCTTGTGAAGAACAGGCATTTTTAAAATTTAGAGTTCCTTTCGGAAGAAAAAAATATAAGTTAATATTAAAATTTAAGCCTTGGATTAATGTACATCATCGCTCTTTTAAAATTCAAATTTTGGTTAATAAAAAGAAAGTATCAGAACAAGCTTTTGAGTTTGGAAAGACGTCTATACCAACAAGCTTTGAAATTCCGCTAAACGGTTTGAAGAAACGTAAGGTTTATGTTGATTTCAATTTTGAAGGTCTTGCTTCGCCTAAAGATTTAGGCGTTAATGATGATGTCAGAGAGCTGGGAATTGGCTTGATTTCCATGAAGTTGGAAAAGGATAAATAAGATGCTTAAAAAAGTAAAGAGAAAATTGACAAATCATTTGATGAAAGATTTATATGGAATAAAATGTAAAGAAATTGAAGAAGTATATCTTGCCTCAAAAAAAGTCATATCGTCTCCTGAATCGGTTTATAATAATAAAAGGGTGTTGTGGAATGCAGCAACTAAAGTATATGGTATAAAAGATATTAAGGGGCAAAAAGGTATTAATAGTATAGGATTTTTTAAAGAAAATATAGGCTTATCTCATGCAGCAAGGTATTTTACCAGAACGTTGAAAAATGAAAAAATTCCGTTTCTTGCTAAACACTTTGATATTAAGAATGATGAAAAAGGAAACCATGAGTTTGATGCTGATTTGGCAGATAAATTAATATATAATACAAATATTTTTAACTTTAACAGTAATTACAGTATGGAGTATGTGAAGCGCTTTCCAGATGATATAAGGAATAAGTATAATATAGGTTACGGATACTGGGAATTTGAAAAGTACCCTTTGGCGTTTTTAAATCAAAATAATGTTTTTGATGAAATGTGGGTATCAACAGATTTTATGTTAAAATCTCTTTGCCAGTATTATGCTATTCCCGTAGTAAAAATACCACTAGCCATAGATTTTGATGTTAATAATTTGTCAAAATATAATCGTAAATATTTTGGTTTACCGGAGAAGGCTTTTGCATTTATTTTTACTTTTGATGTTGGTTCTGAAATAGGAGGACGTAAAAACTCATTAGGTGTTATTGAAGCATTTAAAAATGCATTTGCATCAGATGACGAAAGTGTATGTTTAATAATTAAAACAGCGCCGAGAACCAGCGAGGAAAATAATCCGAAACATAAGGAAATCTTGGACAAATTATATAAGGAGGCTGAACAGAAAAATATTATAGTTTATAATAAAACGCTTACCGATGATGAAATGAAGGGATTGATTAATTCGTGTCAGGTTTATGTATCGTTGCATAGATGCGAAGGGCTTGGCCTGGGTATGATTGAGGCTATGAAAATGGGCAAACCGGTTATTGCTACGGGTTATTCAGGTAACACAGAATTTATGAAACATGATAATTCTTGTCTGGTAGATTATAAATTAATCCCATCTACATTATTTAGTACCTTGGTAAGTGGTCATGTTTGGGCAGACCCTGATGTTGAACAGGCGTCTTTCTATATGAAAAGGTTGTATGAGAATGCTGATTATTATAAACAAATTTCTATAAAAGCCAAACAATATGTGGACGATAATCATAATTACCGTGTGGCAGGGGAAGTAATACGCCATAGATTGAAGTTGCTGGGACTTTTGGATTAATATGTTTTATTTTGCTGAAAACACCCCGGTACAGAGTATGCTGGTTATTATGAAACAAAAAAAACAGCCGAGAATATATCTCCCGAATGTCAAGTTCCCCTTGCTATTTTAGCAGCTCCGGTCTATATTAAACGGCATAACAACCGGCAGACGGAGGGAAATATGCAGGAAAACGCTTTATATACGATAACGAACGGTCTTTATGTATTGTCTGTACAAGACGGGGAGGGGTACGCCGGCTCTTTGGTCGATGCCGTAAGTCAAATCACCGTTTCGCCGTACCTGATAATGGTGTCATGTATGAATAACAGCCATACCAAAAGCTGCATTGAAAAAGCCGGCGAGTTCGGCATAAGCGTTTTGGCGAAAGAAACCGACCCGTTTGTCGTGGCAAATTTCGGCTATCAGAGCAGCCGCGACGTCAAAAAGTGGCAGAACATACCCTTTGCGGAAATCGATGGCTTGCCGTATATTTCGGATGCTTTGGCCAAAATCAGGGTACGGGTTGTCAACAAACTGATATATGCGAGCAATACGGTGTTTATTGCCGAGGTTGTTGATGCGTTTGACAGCCGCTCCGGCGAGCCGCTGACCTATAAATATTATCGCGACGGGTTTAAGGAACAGGTCGCCATTGCTTTCAGCGCGTATAAAGCCGGGCGTTCGGCCGGTAATGCCGCTTGTAAAAAGTCCCAAACGGCAATGTCTGCGTCATCTTCATCATCCGCAGCTCAGCCGTCATCGCCGGCCTCTGCCGAAAAACGCTGGACATGTACGCTTTGCGGCTATGTTTACGAAGGAGATATCCCGTTTGAAGAACTGCCGGAGGATTGGCGCTGTCCGTTATGCGGTGTCGGCAAAGATATGTTTGAACTGCAATAGCCATGGCCTCAAAAGAGTTGACAAAAAACAAGATGATGCTATAATCAACCCAATTTAATAATTATTAAAATATAATTTATGGAAACAATCTTCATTTTTGCCTTGTTTATCTTGGCAGTATTTGGCAGAGTGGTGCACAGAAAAATGGATTCCCGCAAACGTCAGCAGAAATATGCGGAGTATTGTCGTAATAGTGCGGAGTTTTATCGCTTGGAACGGTTAAAGATTATCAATTCATTTTGGCGAAAGTATCGCAGCGGCACATATCCGGTGGATGTTTTGCTGCATCGGCTGAAGGAAGGTCTTTGCTTTAACAGCGGCGGTTCAACGGAATGGCAGGAAGAGTTTGCGCAGGTCGTCGACGAATTAAACAGGGAAAGTGCTGACGAACAGCAGCGCTTTTATCAGGAGGGCCAAACGGTTTCTCCTTATACGGACGGCATAAACCTTGATGCTTATTATCGGATTTTCGGGCTGACGCCGGAAACGCTGACTGCGGAAAGCCTGAAAAAGGCGTATCGCTCCTTGTGTCTGCAATATCATCCCGACCGCAACAAACAGCCTGATGCCGCCGTCAAATTTGACAAGGTGCAGCGCGTTTATGAAACCCTGCAACGGGAGCTGGCGCATAAAAACGCATAACGTCAACCCTGGCCAAAGCGTCTGTTATGTCCCAGGCACTCTTCCGGACAAATGTTCGCACAGCCCCAAACACTCTCACCAATCGAAACGCCCGCGATAAAATCACGCGGGCGTTTTTTCTTGTCGTCCGGGAGTTGTGCCGTTTCCCGCCCCGTGCTTGATTTGGCGGCTTAAGGCCGAGGGGCAGGATATTCCGGCTTACTGTGCTTTCGGGTATCCGGCGGCTTCGGTCATCACGACTTCATAATCGCCATCAAGCCCAAGCGCCTGTTTGATTTCCGCCCGGTCATACAGGCCGCGGACGACGCATTTCAGCCCTGCTGAAGCGCAGTACAAACTGGCGTTTTGGTACATTGACCCGGCGTGCATTTCGCCGTATTTTTTGTCTTTGGTAACAAACAGCAGGTGAACCGGCGCATCGCCCGCGAATTTCTGCTCTTTTGCCAGAATCGGGCGCAGGTCTTCGCTGCCGAGCTGAACCAGCGTGTTCTTTGCCGCGTCGTAACGGTAGGAACCTGTGGGCAGCAGGACATACAGGTCGATATCCTGCCGGTTGCGCGCCGTCGGGACAACGCGTTTGCCGTCTTCGGAAGAAATTCCCCATGTTGCCCACAGCAAATCTGCCAAAACCTGGTCGGAAAGCATCTTGGTGTCAAAGGTTCTTCCCGAACGCCGGGCCGCAATCGCCTCCATCAGGGGCATACCGCCGTTTGCCGTATGTTCCGGCAGCTTAATGTCCGCCGCATTGGCTGTTCCCGCTGCTAACATCATCATTGCTCCTAAAATAACTTTTTTCATATCGCCTCCATAAAATAATTCAAACGCCTTTAAAATATAATCCCGGGAATAAAAAAAATCCTTCTCCGTTTCTGTTTTTTCCACAGCAATCGGCGTTTTCTCCCGTTGTGGCCGGTTTCTTTGCGCAACAATCCGTCCCGCCGGCATAACTTCGGTTCTGTTTCGGTTTCTGCCAATGCTGTCAAGCCTCTGTCTTTTTTGAAATTTGTCAAAAAATATTGACAAAATAAAAACGCATTTTATAATAAAAGCAATTTTTTAATTATTAAAATATCATTTATGGAAACATTTAGCTTAGATTATGCATTATGCACGTGCCTGTTGCTTTTTGCATTAGGCTGCGGAGTATGGTTTTATTTCTTCTGCCGGGCGCAGAGAATAAAAAAGGTTTTACAAACTCTGGGCAGTGCTGCCGAGGTATATGCCGGCATTCTCCGGCAGGAAAAGCTGCAGCGCGAACAGGCGTATCGTGAGCGGCTCCGCCGCGAAGCAGAAAGACGCCGTCAGGAAGAGATTCGTCGTGAACAGGCTTTCCAGGAGGCTGAACGGGCCAAAGCTGAACAGGAAAAAAACGAAGCTGAGATTAATAAAATCAAGGTGCTGTTTAACGGCATTTGGCTGACGCCTCAGCAATTCGGTTTTTTGCAGCAAAATCCGGTGGGAAACCTGCGCGGGGCTGAATTACGCCGTTATCTTGCCAGGCTGGCAGAGTGCAATCCCTTGTTTGCCGAATACCGTCAGGAAGGCAGTTGCGGGCAGAAAGGCGGAACCGAAAATTCCGGCTCCGGACAAAACCGTGCGGGGCAGGGAACTTCGTCTTCGCAGAATTCGGCGCAGGGCAAAAGTGCCGGGACGTCTGCGGCCGCACCGAACGCATATTACCGCATTTTCGGGTTGACGCCGGAAACATTGACTGAAGGCAGCCTGAAAGCGGCTTATCGTGATTTGGTCAAAAAGTATCATCCCGATACGAACCGCAGTCCCGATGCCGCGGAAAAATTCCGCAAGGTAAAGAAAGTGTATGCCTATCTTCAGGAAGAGCTTCGCTGCAAGGAGTGCAGCAGGAGCTATGCCTGCTGATAATCGGACGCTTGCCGTCCGCCGGGTGTACGACACCAAAAAAAGAGGCGTTCCCATAAGGGAACAGCCTCTTTTGTTTTGGAATAAACCACCTTCTTTACCAATCAAAATCACCATAGGATCTACCCGAATAATGGATACGTCCGGTAATACAACCTCTTCTTGTCGGAGCCGATAAATCTGCACCTTCACTGGCATAGGTACCTTCAAACTGGTAAGCGATTTCGTCAAAAGCAAAGCTGGCAAACTTGCAAGCGTTTTGTGCCGTTATAACGCAGCTTGCGCCGACAATTTTCGCTGCTCCCAAACCGATTTTAGTCGCAGTTTTAACGCCGAATCCGGCAGCTTTGGCAAACTTTTTCAGCGTTTTAAACTGTTCCAGTTCTTGTCCCGAAACATTGCGGATAAAGTCGTTGCCGTAAATGCCGTAGTCGAACGTGCGTTCTTTTGCCAGAAATTCCAGCATCTCGGAAGAAAAGTCCTTTCCCCATGCTTCGTAGACATTGTCCGGCAGCAGGATAATGCGCTGTCCGCCGGGTTTGAAATTCCGGCTGTTGACAACGTTCCGTGCGTTAAGCACGTTTCCGTCGGCGTCAACCGAAAACAGCCTTTCGCCGCGGACATAACGGTGGCGGAGTTCTGTCTGGTTCTTGGCCAGCAAAATTGCCTGTTCAAACGGAATGTCCGCAAAGCCGACTTTCAATTCCAGTTCGGAAACGCCGGGATACAAGCTCCTTTCGCCTGTTTCGCGGGCATAATAGCCGCGTTCAAAGCAGCGCAGCTTTTTGTCTTTGGCAATTTCGCGGTAATGCCCGTTGGCAAGCAGCGTCGCAAATTCGTGGAACAGCGGCTGCAGGTTGCCGTAGCCGTTAAGTTTTCCCAAAATCGGGTCGCAGTAGTCAAGGCTGACCGGCGAACCGTTCATCACGCAGTGAAACGGAATAAAGTGGTCGTACGTTTCGTCTTGCGCCAGAACCAGCGTTTCCACGTTGGCATCGGTCAAAAGCCGCCAGTTCTTAGGGCTGATGTCGGGATAATCCCGTCTCAGCTTTGCTGTTTCTTCGGGGAAGAAACGGGCAGCGGCTTCAAAGTCAATTCTCATCCAGTCGCGCATCGGCGGCGTGCGGAAACGGTTGACCAGCGCAATCGGGTCGGCTTTTTGCATAACGCGCCGCCCGTTGGCGTAGTAGCAGATAATCCGGTCGGAATAAACCTTTGCCATCGGAATGTTGCAGGCAAAGCCGAGCAGCGATTGCAATGAGTAGTTTCCCGCGTCAAAAACCAGCATGTTGCCGATTTTCAATCCCCAGACGCGTTCGCGCAGCACCAGCAGGTTTCCCTGGCCGGTAACGGAAACGGGAAGAAGGCGGGTCTTGGTTCCCGCTCCAAGTTGCAGCGCCCGGTCTCTTAAAGTATTGACAAGTTCCGGAGATTTGCACTCGGATTTGATGACGGCAGTATTGCCGGCAGCTTGGTGAAGCTGTTGCAATTGCAAAATCGACTGGACACACATCCAATGTGCCTGAGCCAAAGTTAAGGATGTTTTTTCCATAAAGAATAATTTTAAGAATTAAAAAACATAAATTTATAAAATAACAGCCTGATTATATCCAAAATAGCAAAAGAGTCAATACTTTTGTCTAAAAAAACTTTAACATGTGCGTTGACAAACGTTCAAAAAAGCGTCACAATAACTTCTATAGGAGAATACAACCGCGCATGGCGCTCATAACCGCTCGTCGGAAAAGCAAAAGCGCAAGGACAGGGAGAAGAAGAAATGGAGCAGAAAGTCTGTTTGATAACCGGAGCAACGGGATTTGTCGGGCAGTATATCCTGAACGAACTGATTGCATCGGGACGCAAGGTTTTGGCTTTGGGCGATTCTGAAGACGCGTTCAGCCCGTTGGCTGCCAACAACCGCCTGATAAAGGCGACGTCGGCGCTTCCCATTTCTGCCGCGGCGTTTAAGGAACATAACGTGCAGTTTTGCTTTGGCGACATCGCCGACATTTCTTTTCTGGCTTCAATATTCAATACAGCCGCCAAGAACGGGATAGAAATCGAGTTCGTCCTGCACCTTGCGGCCGTCCGGAAAGGTCGCCGGGCCGTCAGCAGCGACGGCACAGCCAACCTGCTGGAAGTCTGCCGCGCCTACTGGCAGAGCAATCCCGATACGTTTAAGGGCTTTTTCTATGCTGCGGGCGAGGGGGATTTGATGCGCAAATTCTCGCAGAAAGACGGCTTTCCCGTTAAGTTCTACCAGCTGCGCCACAGTTTTGCCGAAAACGGCGGCAAATCCGATACCGGAGAAAATCTGTACCGCCTGTTCACGCCGGTGGACATCCCGTTTCTGAAAAAGTATCAGAGCCGCAGCGTCGGCAAAAGCGCGCCGGTCAGCGACAACGATTATATCCGCGAACTGTCGCAGGCTGTGGGGCGTTTGCTGAACAATATATAAGGAGCCGCCGGCGCAATGTATAAGCGTTTTTCGGTCGAGCAATAAGCCTGCAACACATCCGCACGCCGTCAGTGCATCTGTAAGTCGCCAACACATCATATAAGCCATCGGCGGATCGGACATATATAAGCCGCCTGTACGCAGAAGGGCATAGCCTGTTAAACACAGGTTAGGAAAATTTTTTTATTGCCGGTAACTGCTGGCAAAATCCGCATATGTACCGCAGCACTATAATTTTCCGTCCGTTTCGCAGGAAAGCGTAAACGCGGATTATAAAACGCAAAAGACAAGGTATTTTAAATAAAAAATCCTGCGGCGAACTAATCAGCCCCTCGGGACTTTTTACACATGCAGCTTTTCGGGAACATTTTAACCGGGAACATTTCAACCGGGAACATTTCAGTCGAAAACATTTCTACCGAAAACATTTCAATCGGGCGGGGAGTTATTATACTAAAGATTTTTGACAAAAAGTCAAATGCTTTTTCTTTCGTTAATAAAAAATTAAGCATTGACGCTCCAAAACGCTCCGGTTATATTTTTTTTCGTGAGTTGCAAATCTTTGCCGAAGGAGGAAAGTATGAAATTAAGCAAAGTTACGGCAGAACTCCTGGACTATATTCAAAAAGGCGTGTCATCGTCGCCGCATACGGTTGTTCGCACTATAAACGCGTTGGGCAGCGGACCGTTGGCATATCGGACTTTTGGCGGCAATGTGCAGAATTATGCCGCTATTGACGAACAGGCGCTTGAAAAGGCGTTCGGCAGCCACTACCTGCTGACCATGATTGCCCAGGGATTGATAATCCGCCGCATTTTATATCCGGAATCCGGCAGCTGCCATACCCTTTATTGCGATAAGGCGATATATGGCTTTTTCGCCCGGCACGGGCTGTTGGACTGCGGCGTTTGGAGCCATGTCGATTACGAAACGCTTGAAAGGAATATTACGCCGGAAAATACCGATTACCGCATATATTATTCGTATTCCAAACCGGATGCACTGTTGAAAGAAGCTGAACTGGCGGGGGAACAAGTCCCCGTTTTTTTTGTGGATACCGACCTGATTTTAAAGAAACGCCATGACGTGATAATTCCCGGTGCAGCTTCGGTCAAAGCGGCCTATTCGCATCTGGAGCAAATCGGCGGGGAATGCTATCCGCCTTTTGCGTCGCTTCATTTTCCCGAAGGCTGCAAACTGCCCCCGGTCAATGAATCGCTTCCTGCTGTCAATACCTGTCTGATGTTTTTTAATGATAAGGGGCTGCTCCGGGAATGGGGACGTTTTTTCAAAGAACTTTTCATTAATAATTGGATAAGGGGAGAATTGGCACCGGAAGTCATTTCCCGCCAGTTGCTGGGGATTGACCAGCGTACTTTTCCGTTTGTCTGCGATTGGCGCGGCATATGGGGAACGCCCGCAGTCGTGCCGTTTCTGGACATAATCTGGGAACCGCCGTTTTTTATTGACTGCAAAACCGGCCGTCGTGCCGAATGGCATTATTATACGCTGGAACACCATCCCGAACGCCCGGACTGGCATCAGGATATTATGCATACCTGGATTAACAAGAAGAATGTGGAACGCGATGCAAAATTCCGCCGTTATCAGGGGCTGATGATGCTGGAAGTGATACTGGCTCTTAATCCTGAAGCCGAAAAGCCGCTGCGTACGTTTGCCAGTCTGCAGGAATATTTCTCCCTTTATGATACCGGAAAGGGAATAGAAACCTTGCTGGCGGAAGGTGTTGTCTCGGCAAAGATGGATAAAAGCCTTTAACCGCGGAGGGGGAGATGGAAAAAAGGATGAAAGTATGTCTGGTAACCGGAGCCACCGGCTTTATCGGGCAGCATATGTTGGCGGAACTGGCCGCAGCGGGGCGCAAAGTGCTGGCGCTTGGCAAACCGGAAGAAGTCTTCTGCACCGCCGTTTTGCGGGATGCCGGGATTCGTACTGCGGCAACGTTCCCGGTTTCGGCAGCGGCGTTTGCCAAAAGCGATGTACAGTTTTGCTTTGGCGACGTGGCGGACGGAAAATTTATCGAATCCGTTTTTGCTGCCGCGGAAAAAGGCGGGATGGATATTGAGTTTGTCCTTCATTTTGCTGCCTGCGCCACGATTCAGAAAGCGCAGGAAAACGGAAGGGACGCCTGGCGGACGAATTATGACGGAACAAGGAATGTCCTTGCAGCGGCGCTGCGGCGCTGGCAGCGGCACGACAGTTCGTTCCGGGGATTTTTTTACGCTTCTACGGACAAGGTTTACGGCGAAGGCAGCCGCAGTTCGTACCATGAAAGCGATGAACTGCGTCCGCTGTCATGTCCGTATGACGCCTCTAAGGCGCGCGCCGATGAACTGGTGCGCTCCGTTGCCCGGAAGAGCGGTTTTCCGGCGGTCGTATACCGCTTTTGCAATGTTTACGGCCCGGGCGATTATCACAAGAGCCGGGTTGTTCCGGGGACGCTGTATCGCCTGCTGTATACCCAAACCGCTCCCGTGCTGAAGAAGTACCGGACACCGTCGGGCGGGGCGGAATCTTTTTACCGTGATATGATTTATGTCCGCGATTTAACCCGTGCCGTCGCCATGCTGCTTGACCGGCTGGAACGGGGAGGAAGTCTGGGGCGGATTCTGGGCGAGGCCTTTAATCTCGGAACGTCCAACAGTTATGCCATGGGCGAGGTTATCGGCCGGTTGTCCGAATATGCCGGCAGAAAAATCGCTCCGCGCGAAGAAATTGTTACGGCAGGAGAAATAAAGAACCAATGCATGGATTACGGAAAGCTGAACCGGGAACTCGGCTACGCGCCGCGTTACACGCTGGAAAAAGGGCTTAAGGAAACCGCCGCCTGGTATATAGATCATAAGGAGGAAATTGATGGCCATTTTGTCTGAACCTGGAAAAATTCTGATTACCGGCGCCACGCACGGTATCGGCAAAGCTGCCGCCGAATTGTTTTGTTCCCGCGGCTGGGAAGTGTATGGCATTTCGGGAAACGGAGAAGACGGCCGCGGCGCCGCGATGGAAAAAACGCTGCCCGGATTTCATTACCGCGTTGCCGATGTCAGCAATGAGCCGGAAATTTCCGCTTTGCTCGGCCGTATCGGGCAGCTTGATGCCGCGTTTAACAATGCCGGCACGGGAATAGCGCCCCAAAAACTCCCTGAGGCGGATATTGCCCGCGCCCGCCGCGTGATAGATGTCAATCTGGTCGGAACCCTGATATGCATGAAGCATGAAATTGCGCACATGCCCGGTTCCGGGGTGGTGGTAAACAACGCCTCGCTGGCAGCGTTTAAGGCGGCAACCGGAGCCGATATGTCGTACAGCGCTTCCAAAGCAGGCGTTTTGGCATTGACTGCCGAAGCAGCCGCCAATCCGGAATTTGCCGGGCGCGTTTCGTTTTTTTCCATAGCGCCCGGTTATATTGAAACCCGGATGACAGCCGCTGACGATAAAGAGGCGCAGAAACGGAGGCTGCCGTCGCGGCGTTTGGGACAGCCGGCGGAAGTGGCTGCGCTGGTATATAATATTATAACCAATCATTATGCTTTTACATCGGGACAATGCTTTAATTTTGACGGAGGAGCGTTTTTAATATGAGTTTTGATTTGACCGAACTGAACGGCAGAAAATTATATGAGCGGGAGGCTGGCATTCTGCTGCCTGTAATGAGCCTGCCCGGAAAATACGGCATAGGGGATTTGGGTAACGAGGCGCGCTGGTTTATCGACGTGCTGCAAAATTCGGGACAGCAGCTCTGGGCCATGCTGCCCAACGGCCCGGTCGGCTACGGCAACAGCCCGTATCAGAGTCTGAGTTCCTGTGCCGGCAACCATTATTATATTTCTCCCGACAAATTGATGGAGGAGGGGCTGCTGCGTCCGCAGGATTTGTCCGGATTAGACTTCGGTTCCGACCCGGTGGATATAGATTACGGAAAACTGTTCGCCTCGCGGGAAAAAATGCTTCGCCGTGCTTTCGGGCGCTGGATGATGCAGGGCGGACACCAGTCGGACGATTTTTTGGCCTTTCGTTTTAAAAACCACGGCTGGCTTGACGACTACGCCATGTTTATGTCCGTCAAAGGCAGGCTGGAAAATGCCCCTTGGTACAAATGGCCCGACGGATTAAAGTTCCGCGAAAAAAATACGATGTGCAATCTTCGCCGCAACCTTAACGAAGACATCACTTTCTGGAGATTTACGCAGTTTCAGTTTTTCCGGCAGTGGGAACAGTTAAAAGAGTATGCTCATCAAAAAGGCGTCAAGCTGATAGGAGATATGCCGTTTTATGTAAACCACGACAGTGCCGACGTCTGGAGCCGCCGCGAGTTGTTTGACTTAAACCCCGACGGCAGCATCAAGCTGTTTTCAGGCATTCCGTCAGGTGACAGGGACATCCGCTGGGGCAATCCCTGCTATGACTGGGATAGAATGAAAGCGAAAAATTACGATTGGCTGGCGGAACGTATCCGCATCGGCGCCGGGATGTATGACATTATGCGCATCGACCATGCCGTGGCGTTTGTCCATTATTACGGCATCAAAGACGACGGTGCGCGCGGCGTATGGTATCCGGGGCCGGACAGTGACAGGGCATCAGCCACCGGCATTATCGACTGTGTTGCCCGGGAACGCAATATGGATATTATTGTCGAAAACCTCGGCAATAACAATCAGCGAACGCATGATTTGTATGACCAGCTGAATTGGCTCGGTATGCGCATTTTTCAACATACCGTCGGCGATATGCATTACGGGACGCGCAATATTCACCTGCCGCAGATGTATCCGCAGAATGTCGCGGCATACACCGGAACGCACGATAATGAAACATTGGCCGGCCTTCTGGCGCACAAAAGTGATGACGATCTGGAGTACATGATGACGTATCTGAAAGCTTCCAAACGCGAGGATTTGGTCTGGAACGCCATTGACGCCCTGTATAATTCTTCGGCGGCAAAAGTCATCATTCCGGTTCAGGACGTTATGTCATTGGGCAACGAAAGCCGGATATGCTATGAACACGATTTTGAAAAATCCTGGCGTTGGCGTCTGGATAAAATATCCAGTATCAGCGAGGTTATGCAGAACCGTCTGCGCGGCATTGCCGTTTTGTCGGGGCGGGGTCATATGGACGACGCGCGGATTAAAAGCAGCGGCTGGAAGGAAATATACCGCAAGGCACGGATAGACCGTTACGGACGGTAGGGCAGGCGGCGGAAAACCGCCGGGTCGCCGAAAAGTATATTCAGGAAAACGAGGAGAATAAAATGAAACATGCGGAAAAATATATCAACGGAGACAGCTACAACCGTTCCGCCGGGATTTTGCTGCCGGTCTTCAGCCTGCCGTCGCCGTATGGCATCGGCGATATGGGAGAGGGGGCGTACCGGTTTGTCGATATGCTGCGGGAAGCCGGGCAAACGCTGTGGGAGGTTTTGCCTCACGGGCAGACCGGCTACTGCAACAGCCCGTATAAAACCCTCAGCGCTTTTGCTGGAAACCCGTATTTTATTGCGCCGGATATGCTGGAAAAAGACGGTTTGCTCTTGCCGGGGGAAGCGGAACAGTATGACTTTGGTGCAAATTCGGCTGATATTGATTATGGCAGGCTGTTTGCGGCAAGGTTTAAACTTTTGCGTTTGGCGTTCGACAGGTTTTGTGCCCGCGGCGGCAAAAGTGATTCCGGATTTTTGGCTTTCCGCCGCAAAAATGCCGTCTGGCTTTCCGATTACGCCCTGTTTATGGCGTTAAAGGAACACTTCGGCTGGAAACCCTGGAACGAATGGGAAGAAGGGGCGGCTTTCCGCCGGCCGGAAGTACTGCGCGGTTATCGCCGCCGCCTGGCGGTTTCCGTTTTATTCTGGCAGTTTGTTCAGTACGAATTTTTTTGCCAGTGGCATCAGTTGAAAGAGTATGCGGGACGAAACGGCATAAAAATAATCGGCGATTTGCCTTTTTACGTTGCTTACGACAGTGCCGACGTCTGGAGGCGCCGAAATATTTTTGCCGTCAATCCGGAAGATGCATCCGTAACCTTGTCGGCCGGCGTGCCGGGAGACTGTTTCGCCTCCCATACCCGCAGCTGGGATATGCCGTGCTACGATTGGCCGGCCGCCGCTGCGGACAAATTCCGCTGGCACCTGGAGCGTTTTCGCTTTTATGCCGGTTTGTATGATGCTATCCGCATCGACCATGCGATTGGTTTTGTACGCTATTACGGTCTGGGGCGCGTCGGCGAACGCTGGTATGACGGCCCTGATGCCGAAAACGACGTATTTATCCCAAAACTGACCCGGCTGGCGAAATCCTGCGGCGTGGAACTGATTGCCGAGGATTTGGGCAGCGTTCCCGAACGTGCATATCGTTTGTTTACCAAATACCGCTGGGCGGGCACCAGGGTTCTTCAGTTCGGTTTTGCAAACGGCTACGGTACCGAAACCATCCATTTGCCGTTTTATTATCCGCACAAGTCCGTCGCTTATACCGGAACGCATGATAATCCTGCCTTTGCTTCCTATTTGCAGGGGCTGGAAGCGAAATATCTGCCGTATCTGCGCTATTACCTGCAGGCGTCGCCGCAGGACGACCTCCAAAAACGCTGTATTGAAGAATTGTATCGCTCCGCCGCCGAAAAAGTGATTATTCCGCTGCCGGACATTCTCGGCTTGGATAACCGCGGGCGCATCGCCCATGGCCGGGATTATGCCAAATCGTGGCGCTGGCGGTTGTCTTCGCTGGACGATATTTCGGAAGAAATCCGGCAGTGGCTGAAAAAGCTTGCATTCGCCTATGCCCGTATACCGTTTTCGCATGAACAGGGGAAAGAATATGGATGGAATTGGAAATAGGGGCATCATCGCCCGCATTCGAGCCCGTACGCCGCAGGGATATTGTACGGATGAAGATATCGTCGTCGCATCGGCATCGGGAAGCCGCTTTACCGATGCGGACGGCAAAACATATCTGGATTTTACGTCGGGAATATTTACCAACAGCTTCGGCCATTGTTATCCGCCGTTTGTAGCCGCCGAAATTAGGGCTGCTGGGCTGATGGATAACGTTCACGGCCGGCGGACGGAGGCAGAATGCCATTTTTATGAAGAACTGGCACCGTTGCTGCCGTTGCCGGATTATAAGCTTATCCCGTATAATGACGGAGGTTATGCAGTAGACCGCGGCTTGAGCGACATTATTAATTATTTCGACAAGCAGCGCATTCCGATAGCGGCGTTTCGAGGCGGTTTTCACGGCAAGACGATGGGAACCAAGCTGACAATAAACGAAACCGCGCATGCGGCGCTGTTTGACAATTTTCAGGTGGACTATCCGCATTGTTACCGCTGTCCGTGGCATAAAGAACGCCAAACCTGCGGTCTGCATTGTCTGGGCGAAGTTATTGCAAAACTGAAAGAACGCCGCGCCAAAGCCGTGATTTTTGAACCTGTGCAGGGAGCCGCCGTTGTTGTTCCGCCCCGGGAATTTATGACGGGATTTGCTGATTTTTGCCGGGAAAACGGAATAATTATGTTTGCCGACGAAGTTTTGACCGGTGGCGGGCGCACCGGGTATTTTCTCGCCAGTTACGGGCTGTGGGGAATATGCCCTGACATTGTATCGCTGACTAAAGGATTGGCAAACGGGCGTCCGCTTTCGGTTTTGTGTGAACGGGAATACATCACCGAAAACCCTTATGCCGTCCGCCCCGGCGAGAGGTCTTCGACTTTTGCCGCCCATCCCGTAAATCTTGCGGTTGCATCTGCCGTTCTGGAGGAATTGAAGAAAGGGGAAATTTTCGTTCGTGTCCGCCGCAGCGGCGTCATGTTTCGGGAAGAATTGGAACGCCTTGCTGCAATGTTTCCGTCCGTCGGCGATGTTCGTTCGGCAGGTCTGATGGGCGCCGTGGAATTTGTCAAAAGCCGTAGCGGAAAGGAACCGGACGCCGCTTTGGCGCGGGAAGTCTTTTTCCGGGCGCGGCAGAACGGGCTGGAGGCTATTTTGAGCGGGCACATTCTTCGTCTGGCACCGCCGTTGAACGTTGCCGCCGCTGATTTGGAAGAGGGGATGGCGATTTTGCGCCGGAGCATTGAACAGGTTACAAAGAAAGGATAAAAGATGAACGGTCAGAATTTCTATTGTGCGCGTTTTTATGTTACTTATCGCTGCAATTCGCGCTGCAGCTATTGCAACGTCTGGCAGAATCCCGCCTTCAAAAACGTGCCCGAGCTGTCCGCGGAAGATGCCTGCCTCTTGGTGAAACAATGCCGGGAACACGGCGTCCGCTACATAGATTTTACCGGCGGCGAGCCAACGCTGTATCCGCATTTGGCAGAAGTCATTGAATATGCCAAAAAGCTGGGCATAAAAACCGAGGTAACCTCAAACTGCATTGCCTCTGCCTCTAAACGCAAAATGCTTGAAGTGGCATTCGCCGCCGATAAGTTCAATACGTCGCTGGATACGCTCAATAGTGCTGCATACAGGCAGATACGCGGTATAGATGCCTGTGAAAATGTCAAAAAGACGGTTGCCGAAATTGCTTCCGTGCGGGCGCCGAAAATAATGACTGTCGTTACCGACGGCAATATAAATGAGCTTGACAATATGATATCTTATGCGCAGCGGCATCATGCCCTGATTTACCTGAGCCCGATGTTTCCCTATATGGACAAGGGCGGAACTTACCGTATTTCGGCATATATTTCCGATATAGTCAACCGGATTTTTGATGCGTACACGGTTGTCTTGCTGCATTTTATGGAATTTTTCCGAACTTCTTCTCCGTCGCAGCTGCCGCCTTGTTCGGCCAACCGCCATACGCTGACTTTTGCGCCCGACGGCAGCCTGGTGCTGCCGTGCTATCACGCCGTAAGCGAAAACGTCGCCTGGAACAAAGATTTGAACGCAGCTTTGGACAGTGCCGCTTTTCGCCGCAGTGCCCTTTCGTCCGGCACATTGGAAACCTGCCGCGGATGTTGTGTTATTCCGTATTTCGGCATCTCTTTTAATTATCAGCTGAACAAGTATTTTCTCCTGCAATCGTTTTCCGAAAAGCTGTATCATTTGAAACGCGATTGTCTGAATCCTCTTTTGGATATTTTGCATCCCGACCGGAAACATCTGCTGCAGGAACTGGAAACCATGCAGGAAGTCGTACGGTCGCTTGCCTGTCCGCCGGATATGGAAGCTTACCGCCGGAACGGCGCCTCGCTTTACCCCGTGGAAAAAACGCCGGAAGGTTTTGCCACTCCTCTTTATAAGCAGCCCCTGCCGCCGGAGGTATATGACAGGGAAAGCCGGGCCGCTGACTGTTGGCAGCTGACGCTCGTTCCGCATCATTATTTTGACAAGGTTTGTAACGGGATTTTCCGTCCCATTGCGTCTGCGCTTTCGGAATCCGGTGCGGAAGCAAATTCGCCAGCTGTCGGTCTTCTGCGGGACAGTATGGAGTTTGCCGTCCGCTGGTGGCGTTTTTATACTGCAACGTATTTTCGCCTTTCCCGGCCTTATGACACGACTTCGGACTCAGCCTGGCTGTCCGCCTTTTTGAGGCGGATGGAAACTTTGGAATATCCGGATGCAGCGCGTATTGCCGCTGAGGGCAAAGGGTATCTTCCTGCTGCGGACGAAAAAGCAAAAGTAGCCTGATGCCATACCGTAAAATATAATTAACTGAAATTCCGGATATAATTAACTAACCGGATTTGTAGTTCCGGCGCACTGTCAAAATAAAAAATCCCCCGTAGCTTCTTTAATTTTGCAAAATACCGCAGATACAAAAAAACGGAAGCGTAAGCTTCCGTTTTCGCTATTGGTTGTGCTTTCAACCCAAAGTGAGGAAAAATATAAAAGATAACGCACTGATTCTACATAATATTAAAAAATATCAAACCATTAGCAAAAATCCGCCATCTCAGACCTTTAAAATCTTAAGACATGGTCTGTGTTTCCATATACAATTTATTTTTCAGCAACTTGCAGGTTCTTAGTAATATCTATAAAGAAATTCTTACTCCACAGGTCTAATTTATGAGGCTCGACAATAAATGGCAAAACATCTTGTTTGGCTTGCTCATAATTAATCATCTCAAATCGCTCTTTAAGCATTTCTTGAAGTTTTCCTAATGTCAACGTTTCACCGCTTTTCCACGCACCGGAATCTTTCAGCCTTGCCTGCAAATGCGGCAGATTAACCTTTGCCTGCCGTGAGAGATAAAATACATAATCATATAAATCCCGTCCCTTAACCCGATTTTTCCATGAACGGCAAATAACAGCATGAATTTTTCCGGCAAACAGAGAAGACATGTCGTAAAGCTTAACCTGATACGGTGACGGCAACAGCCGGTATTTATTTTCACATTGCGCAAAAGCCGGCGGATTGGTATCAACTTCAAACTTTATTTTTATAACTTCATCAGGATTGATGCCAATATTGTTAACATCGTAAATACTCAAAATATGCTCTTTAGTGTTTCCTTTCAAAAAAGCCGATTTTATGGCTGAATCAACTGTTTTTTGTTTTTCTTCAATCGAAAACTTCAACCCCAGCGCTGCTAATTCACTTTCCAAACCGGAAAAATAACGATTGAGCGGAAAATCAGGGTTGGGCGTAACCAATGAAAAATCCAAATCTTCAGAAAAACGATCAAGCCCATAAAAAATACGCAACGCTGTACCACCGTAAAAAGCCGCGTGCTTAAAAAATCCGGCACGGGACAAACCGCACAAAGCCACTTCTTGCACAACTTCTTTCAGCGCATTTTTCTTGTCTTCAGTCGTATTTGTTTTGTAATACCCTAGCATTTGTTGCAAAACGGTCTGCATTATTTTTTTCTCCTGATTAACTTGCCTAAAAGTTTGAGATTGCTCGCATGATATAACGGAGCCAATTCATTTAAGCTATTCATATTGAGCCTACCAAATTCCTGTTCATCAATTCGTAAATCATCGAATAAAAGAGCGCGCAGCTCGTTTAAATTTTTAGCCGGTGGCAATGTGTAGAGCTTATCACACAATGCCTTTTCCGGTGTAGCAATCTGATAAGAATAGCCGTTCTCTTCATGCAGCAAAATTCCCAACGGATAAGCTTCAGACGGAATATCTCTGTATGTGAAAATACCAAAATGGTTTTGATACTGCTTTGCTTTTCTTTTATTGAATGTTGCCGAAGTATAAGTCCGATAAACAGCCTCGGGAATAAGCGAATACACGGCCAATGCATAATCAAAAGATAAATACGATGGCCCGAAAATTCTGCCGGCCAGATATTTACCGGAAACATTAGCATCGGTTTCATAAAGCCCGCGAGCAATCTGTACAAGCCGTCCATCTCTTACTTCCCGCCGGATCTTAGCTTTTATATTGCTATAATCATGAAATTTGAGTGTTAAATCATCAAACGAATGTATCATATTTCCTCCAGTTAGTTCCATAATACAGCACCTTTTGGAGGAAATCAAGGATTTTATATTAACATTTCAGTTTTTTCACAAAGTTATCATTTGTAAATATTTTATGCTAATTCCCGTTCTTCTGATTTTTTATCTTGCGTCATGATTTTTAATCTTTCAACGCATCTAAATACTCTAAAAAAGCCTGACAACCCTCAACGATATCCCAGTAAGTCTCGTCAAAATTCCCGGTGTACCACGGATCTTTAATGTTGCGCGGATGGTCTGTAAAATCCAGCAGACGATAGATTTTGTGTTCGGTATCCATGCCGACCAATGATTGAATGTCTTCAATATTGCTGTCATCCATTGCCAAGATATAATCAAAATACGCATAATCATGCGGGCGTATACGGCGGGAATAATGCTCTTCAAACGGTATATGCATGGATTTTAGCATTTGGCGTGTTCCATGATGAATACCGGCATGGCACATCTCGTTGTAACTTTCCGTGGCCGCGGAATCTATTTCAAAACTACCTGCCAGCCCTTTTTTCGCGACCATTTGTTTCAACACAAACTCCGCCATTGGTGATCGGCAAATATTTCCAAGACAGACAAATAAAACTTTAATCATTGTACCTTATTTCTGATCATTCAAGACTTCCCAGTGGCCACCTTTATCCGGGCCAATACGACGAATAAGTCCTTTTTCTTTCAATAAGGCAGTTTGTTTTGCAATAGCCCGGCGGGAAATATTTAAAAGTTGGGCTAATTCCGTGGTTGTTATTGCTGGATTTTGTTTCATCAATTCTAAAATTTTCTGTGAACTTTTCTGTGAACTTTTCTGTGAACTTTCTTTTCCGGACATTGTACTGTCTTTTATCTGCATTTCGCGATTATCTAACAGATTCTTTTCACTCAGCAACAGATTCCCGAAAAATTTATTTAGATATTCCATTGTATAATAAATATCTTGATTCAGATTTTGATAATTTGCCCGTACCAGGGCATTACGAAAATACTTGGAATTTTGTTCAAAAAGATCGTTATTGGTTACAAATCCCAAAGTATAAAGATATTTAATGATGAAAACCGCGGTTGCACGGGTATTTCCCTCGCCAAAGGGATGAATTTGCCATATTCCAGACGTAAATTTAGCCAGTCGTTCCACTTTTCCACGTTTAGACAGCCCTTTATAATTAAACTTTTTTTCCTGCTCAAAATCATAATCAAGCGTTTCCATAATACTGTCAGCCCGACCGTAAATAACCGTATCACCGTTTAATATCGGCTCTTTTTTGGTAATATCATATGTGCGGATTTTGCCGGCAATTTCATCGCCAAATATTCCGCTAAATAACGCCTTATGAATAGAAATTAATTCAGCGGGACTGAAAGAAAAAGTATGTGTGCTTAAAAGTTTTGCAATTCGGGCAGAAACTTCATCCGCTTCTTTTTCATTATGCTCCTTGAGGGTTTTAGCCGGATTTTTTTTGTAATACTGACTGACCTGCTCGCCGGCCTCATCAATAGAGATCTTTCCTTCAATATTATCCTTTGCAACTTCAATCAGATATTTGGACGGGGTCAGATTATCAACCTGCTGTAAACCAATGGCAACACCCCAGTTTTCAGCCTTTTGTAATTTTTCCGGTTCCCCCTGCTTTTTATACTCTTCAAAATGTTCCATAATACCTCCGGCAATAACTGGCTAAGTATAACCAAACAGACGGTAAAAATCAAGTTAACAAGACAAATGACAAGAAATCCTTGAATTTTTTTAATCAATACTCTATTATAACTCTGTTTACGCTGAACCATTTATAAATAAGCCTCTCAATGAAACAAAAAATTGAATATATAGAAATTAGCAAACTTCACTTATGGAGCGAAAATCCTCGGGATCCCATTAATAAAGATGCAAATGAATTTGAAATTATTTCACATGCACTTCAAGATGATCGAGAAAAATGGAATCTAGATAAACTTTTGAATAAGATGGGAACTCATTACGATTTTAGTGAACTTCCTACTGTAGTTCAGGAGAAGGATGATTATATTGTTTATGATGGAAATAGAAGACTTGCTATAATTAAAATATTACAAAATCAATCACTATATCAATCAATTATGGGAAGAATGTTTCTACCAGATAACATTGAACACTTTCTTAGTTTAGATAAAATCCCTTGTAATGTATGTGACAAAGAAACTGCACTAGATAATATTGAAAGGAAACATGTCGAAACGGGATCTTGGAAAGCGTTGGAAAGGGATTATTTTTTATATAAACACCGAGGAAAAGATAAGTCTGACTTTTTAATTATTAACGATAATACTCATATTATTGATAAAAACAAAAGCATGAACCAAGACTTTGTAAAAAATGAGGTATTAAAAAAAGATAATCTAAACAAGCTAGGATTTTCAATAAAAAACAAACAATTAGTTAGTGTATATGATTCTGATCTCAGTAAAAAAATATTAGATTCCATAGTTGATATTGTAAATAAAGAAATTATTTCTACTAGAAAAAATAGAGGGAATCCACTTGAAGCACTTAAAGAGCTGCAAACGGGAATAGAAAATCAAATCGTAAAATATTCTGAAAAAGAAGATAAGGGACCAGTTGAAAATATTGTTAGTGTCGTTTCTGATATAAACAATACGAAGACATACCGTAAAACAAGAAGAACACAAAAAAGAGATATTCTTTTTGGCAGGACTTTAAGCTTAATACCTGGGAAAACCAATGATTTGTATTTAGGTATTAATGAAATTTATAAAACTATAAAGGATGATCTTATCTCTCCGATTATAGCAATGTCATTAAGGTTACTACTTGAATTTGCCGCTCGAGAGCAATTTGAAAAAGAAAATAAAAGAAAAATTATGCCATCTGATAATAACATTTACAAAAATTTTGTAAAAAGAGCAAAAAAAGAAATGGCACAAGAAACCTTAAATCTCTCTGTGATTACACAGAATTGGCTAAGTGCAAATGAAAATATAGAAGGGTTGTTAGGAAAGTATGCTCATGGAGAAATAGCTTACGATAAAGATAATATATTACAATTATCATATTGTGTTGCGGATATATTAGAATATTATTTCTCTAAAAAATAATCCGGTTATTTAATTCTTAAGGGTTGTATATTTTCATCGAATATTAAATCAGAACTCGCAAACATTATTTCTGAACCATTGTATTTCGTGCCTGCTGTATAGCGTAAAAGATAGGTTATATTTCTTACACCATTATATAATTCATTAATTTCTTTTTGATTATCATACGAAACTAACCAATGATGTTTCAGTTTTTTGACAGCATTAAAGATTCTTACATGATCCTCGTGGTTAAAATAATTCATATAAAGCTGTCCACCTTTTACATAATATGGTGGATCTAGATAAAATAGAGTACTGTTTATATCTAACTGTGGAACAACTATATCTAAAAAGTCGATAGCATCTAAATTATAAAGGTGTATATTTTTTTTATATGGTACAATTTTTAAAATTTTTTCTATTAATTTTGTTTTATTAAAACGGACGTCTAACTTCCATGGACCATTTTGATGTATTCCTCCAATAATTCCACCTTTTATAATACCAGACCTATTTGTTCTGTTGAGAAAAAATGTTGAAAAGCCTAACGTAAACAAATCACATTGTTCTTTATTTTTCTGAATATATTGCTGTTTTCTCCATTCTTCAACTGAAATGTCAACATCGTTTATTTTTTGTATAAATTCATCACAATTATTTAAAATTGAATGCCAAAAGGCATATATTGAACGATCTTTATCATTTATGTATATATCACTAACAATTTCATTCAACAAAAGATTTAATGCAACTCCGCACCCCCCTGCAAACGGTTCAACATAATTTCCATTAATTATGTTGTTATCTTTTATAATTTTAGAAATAAAACCCGTTATTCTGCTTTTTCCTCCAGGATATCTAAGTGGTGTATTGTTACGCATATATTTTTCCTTTTATTACAATTCCTTTGTAACATAAAAATTTTTATTTGGCCAGAACTATTTTCAACTAATATCAATTTTTGGAAGTCCCAATTTGATATTAGAAGCATTTAATCTTTCAACAAACTCCTCCTTAAATGTATTTATTATTGCACTATCCAAAGATTTACAATAATAAGCTATACATTTCTTAAAAAGTTTATCATTCAGTTGTGCCCATGTTTTGCATGATTTCGTATCAGCATTACATACTGTTGAAATATCCGGCGGATTAATCCTGCAATCATGAACAAGTTCATTCTTTATTGCCTCTTGTAATTTATCTATTTTTTCAAACAATGGATCGTTTGCCTCCAATTGCAACAAATAAACAATAATTCTTTTTTCAAGAGGATAAAAATCAGAATCTGGCAATCGCATAAATAGTTTCTTATCTTTTATACGAGAGACCTCTTGATCTTGTACATCTCCATCTAAAACAACAAAGGCGTTTGTTTTATATAAAACAGCCGGAATATTTTTACACATATTAATTAAAGTATTTTTTGACATTCCTGGATTATCTGATTCATCCAGATTATGCTGTATTTCAACAAATTTACAAATTTTCCTACCCAAAATAGATTTTAGCATATGTTTAGCCACCTCATCTTCACAGTACACTGTTGTTTTATATTGTTGAGAAACATCCTTGGGTGATACAAGTGTCAATTCCTTATATGCAAGCGAATAATCCGGATTTTTTACGATTTCATAATTCTTATCATTTCCCGCACGAGAAAAGCTTACAAAATTTATCATTATATTCTGATCTTCAAGCTCTTTTTTCATATATAAATATATATATTGAATAATATGGAGCGAATGTGTAGTAAATACAATTTGAATATTATTCCGTTTTGACCAATGATTTAAATACTGTATTAGATTTATTTGGGCTGAAGGATGTAAACTAGCTTCAATCTCATCGATACAAATAAGACCTGTATCATGAGTTCTTTTGAATGATAACAAAGTATTAAATATAGAACCTAAATTATCTTCCCCAGAAGAAATAGAATTAAAATCATACAAGGCATTGTTTCCAGATGGCCCAAAAGTTTTTTTCTTATTGTTATCGGAAACAGCTACATAATCATTTTTATCTGTTTGTAAGAAAATGCTACCATAAAATCTTTTCAAATCTTCTTTTTCTTCAGTACTTAACTCAATACTTTTTTGTTCTTTTGCTTTCGTTTCAATAATTGGTCTTAGCCTGCTTAAACTAAGAAAAGAAGTATTAAAAATAAAATTACCATCTCCTTTTTCATGTCCAGATACCACTATACGATGCCGATTTCCACGCTTGTCGATTGTAATTGTTTCCTTTATTTTTTCATTACTTTTTGATGTCAAAAGTATATTATAACTATAATTATCATCATGCATTAATGATAGCCTAAATACCTCCCTTAGAGGAGTTTTCAGTTGATTTCCAAAACAATCAACCGATGTACTTGTAAATGGATGAGCTATCAACCCCATAAGTGTTGTTTTCATTGTCCCATTTTTTCCAGATATAATAGTCAGATTTTTACCTAAAGATAGGACTCGATTTTTTAATGTTCTAAAATTTTCTATTTCTATAGCATCTATTTTTTGAACAGAAATATCTTTATTCGAAATATATCCATATTCACTTCTATTTTTAAAATGTTCTGCAGATGATTCATTATGAACGTTCTCTATAATATTATTAATTTTATTCATAATACATTTACTCCCCGACGACTTTCATAAGGTCTTCGTAGGTTTCGACGACCTCATACTTAACACTATCGGAGCTAATTGCGGCAAAGTGTTTTCTGGCGCAGGCGATTTTAGATTTTTCAACTCCTCTTAATTCCAGCTCTAAGTTCTCCATATTTCCTTTAGTTTCTGCCACAAAGTAAATATGTTTGACGCTTCCTTTATTGAAAGCAATAGCCCAATCGGGGTTATATTTTCCGACCGGAGTAGAAATATAAAATCCTCGAGGCAGCTTTGCATAAACAGCAACTTCTTCTGCATGTTCCAAAGAATTGGCCATATTTTTCTCTGTCTTAGCACTAGAATCCGCAATAACATGGCTATAAATATGTTTATTGGGTGTCGGGACGGTATTCTCCAAGCTACCTTTGAGTTTTGGCTCGGTAAAGACATTCATATCATAAGTTTCCGTAATCCGATCATACTTAATCTCTTCCACAATCGCTGTAGCCTTTTGCTCATTGATGATATTGGCCGCGCGGGTAATAAATTCTTCCGGATTTGCCTCAAACAGCTTAAATCGGCTTTCTTTTATGCCTGACATTATCTGTGCCAGAGTTTTTCTGGTTAATCCGGTAAGTTGAACCAACTTATCCAACAAGTCATATTTTACGGAAGTATATTTTCCAACTTGGATAGCTTCTCTGCGTTCGGAGGTAAAGCCAAAGGCTTCTCCTTTTTCGGCTTGTTGTTTATCCAACTCATCCATTTGTCCGGTTCTAATAACAGCAACCGTTTTACTGACATAAAGTTTTTCATCCAAGGCATAAATTGCTTTTTTTATCAATTCATCACTATCAAATACCACGCGATAGGTTGATTTAACATTGATTTTATTCCACAAATCTTGAAATTCTTGTTGATGAAGTTTTTTATCATTAAGCTTAACCTCAACCACCTGATTGCGTGCATTATCAATCTTGACCGGCTTATAAATTGTTTCAATTACCTTGATAATTTCGGCACTATCATATCCTTCAATCGGCTTAAATGTACCGGCCTCAACATCATTATGGTATTGTTCGGTTAATTTACCGCGTTTGACATAACCATTAGCAATCAAGCTCTCATAAATATCCTGAGATTTTTCTTTATCAACCAGTTGTCCATCAATAGTTCTATTTTCAAACAATTCGGCAGAAATGCTCCGCGGCCTATCATGCATTGCATCGGCAATATCGGTTTGCAGATTAGAAACAAAATCTTCATAAGATTCACTGGCAATAACCGTTAGTTGGTTAACTTCTTGAACATCATCGCCCAAAACACTTTCATCCATACGCTCGCCGTTTTGATTGACCGACAAACGCAAACCGCGGCCAATTTCCTGACGACGAGAAGTATTGTTGTAGCTTTGCTTTAACGGGCAAATCTGAAAAACGTTCGGATTATCCCATCCTTCACGCAAGGCTGAATGCGAAAACAGAAAACGCACCGGCTCGGATAAATTCAAAAGTTGCTCTTTGTTTTTCATAATCAAATCATAGGCATCAACATCATCTGAGCCGACAGCGTTTCTTTTTACTTCGGAATCCTTAAATTTTTTGCTTTTCTTATCTATTGAAAAATAACCCTTATGACATTTTGTGGCATCGGTATTTTCAATAAATTTTCGATAATTCGGATTAAAATCAAGCTCGGCAAGATAGCTTTCTTTAATATTGTTATATTCTTCTTCAAAGATTTTGGCATAAATACCGTTAGCCTCTCCGGCATCATTAGAAAGCCTATAATTTGCCACTTCATCAATAAAGAACAAAGACAAGACTTTAATTCCGCTTTCCAGCAAAACTTGCTCACGTTCAAAATGGCTTTGGATAGTCTCTCTGATTTGAATGCGCCGCAACTGTTCTTCCGTTGTGCTGCCAACCACATCTCCGGCAAAAAGCTCGGTTCCATTTTGGAAAGTAACCGAGTTGGAGCGACCATCAATATGTGTAATCAACCAACCATGGCGATATTCATCCAACTGTCCGGATAAATCATAAAGATTATCCCCTTCATCACAATTTCTGATCTTTTTGACAATGCCGGATTTTCCCCGATAATCAAACTCCAAGCGAGCCGTCGGGTTTTTGTTTGCCGAAACATTTATCCCGGCCAAATAAGCATAACCGCCAGTCGCACTATCTCCAACCACAGAAATTCCCTTAACGGCAATCTTTTTGACCAATTTTTTATTATAGGCATCTTGGGCATCCAAGCGATAGATGATATTTTTGTTCAACTCCGGCGGCGTAGCCGAATAACTGATACGAAACAAAGGATTAAACCTTTTAATAGATTTTTGTATAACAGAATCAGTGGTTCTACCCAAAGACTGAGGCTCATCCAAAATCAAAATCGGATTTGTTTTGGCAATCACATCAATAGGTTTGCGCCATTTGAAGCTTTCTTGCTCTGAGAAGATAATACGAGATTCTTTGCTTTTTCCATCTTCCTTGAGCGAGGCAGCAAAGGCTTGCGAGTTGATAATCATCACCCTGATTTTGCTATCTGTGGCAAAGGTTTCAATCTCATTCAAGTTCTGAGAATTATATACAAACTCCATAATAGACTTATGATATTCTTGCTGAAAATGCTTGCGTGTATTTTCAAAAGACTTTTTTACCCCTTCACGAATAGCCACACTCGGCACAACAATAATAAACTTTGTCCAGCCATATAAATGGTTAAGCTCATAAATTGTTTTGATATAAGTATAAGTTTTACCGGTTCCGGTTTCCATTTCTATGGTTAGGTTAATATCATCGCCAACTTTTCCGCTAGGCTTTAGCCCCAGCGCAATTTGCTTTTTGTGGATATTGTCCCAAACTTCTCTTTCAGGAATAAGCAACGGACTATTGGCAAAAGCATCTTGCTCAAAAGAGGTTTGCGTATTTTTAAAATCTTTTCCGGGATCCAAGATATAACGCGTTGGCTTGGACTTTGGCTGTCCGGCAAAGATATCACAAACCGCGTTGCAGGCATCTATCTGAAATTGCTGATGCTTAAATTTGAGTTCTATTTTTGCCGACATTACATTACCCTTACATTATCTTTGGCTTGTTTATCATCCCAATGGCAGATGGTTTTGAAAATTTCAAACATATTGATTTTTTCATCATCTTTTTCAAAACAAGAATCTCTAAATACCACACGTGTTGGGTTGAGTTCTGCCATTTTGGTGATGGTTGCGGTGCTAACATTTCTATCAAAACAAGCAACCAAATCATTGTCACCGACAATATGAATGGTATTCTCGCCCACTTTAACCTCTTGCAGTGGCAAAGAGAGAGAAACACCCCATTCCACCATAACCCCAAACAGCAAATCGAGCGGAGTGCGATCGGCTTTGATATTATCAATACTGCTTAACAAATCGGCTTGTTTGAGCTCGCTTGGTTTGTAATATACATCTTGCATATTAGAATCATCAACCTTCAAAACCCTAAAACCGATATCCAAATCTGTTTTTCCGGTTTCTTGCACGATTTTATCACCGGCACGGCGAATACGCTCTTTACCAATTTCACAAATATTTTTGTAACCGGCTTTATAGGCTTCTGATTTTTCATCAGTTTCTTCCGGCAGCTGTACCATAATAAACTTGCGATTGCCACCATCTTCGGCATTAAGCTGCATAACGGCATGCGCGGTTGTTGCCGATCCTGAGAAGAAATCAAGGACTAAATCATTTGAATTAGGAAGTCCTATTGTAAGTAGTGCCTTAATTAGAGTAGTCGGTTTTGCATATTCAAAAACTCCTTTTTTTTCAAATAACCTATCTACCTCTAGAGCTGAATTTTGAGAAAAGCCAAATTCTGTTAATATTGTTGGTAATGTAAGCCCCTGTCTAACCTCCGATAAATATCTTTTTAAAAACGGAGCTCCTGTATTGTCTCTAAAAGCTACTCTTCCTTCACTAATCCATATAGCCATCTTTTCCTTATTGAACAACCAACATCTTCCCTCAGAAGGAAAATATTCTTTACCATTTTTAGGATTTAAAATAGGATATATACAAGATTGAACTATACGTCCACCTTTTCCATTTGCACTAAGATCCGAAGCGACCCATGGACCGCGCTTATCTTGATCTGGATTACTATATCTGTCAATAGAAGCTTGATCTCTTGGTAATAAGCCTAACTTACATTTTTCAATATTTTTTGCATATGACAAAATAAATTCATGTATTCTTCCAATATTTTTATCATTAGGAGGTGTTGCTCTTTTTTTCCATATTAGACACTCAATAAAATTATCTTCCCCAAACACCTCATCACAAATCTTTTTGAGGTTGGCAACTTCGTTATCATCAATAGAAATAAAAATCACGCCATCATCGGTTAGCAAATCACGAGCCAGTTTCAAACGCGGATACATCATAGAACACCAGTCAGAGTGGAAACGTCCGCTTGATTCCGTATTGCGAACAAAAGACTTGCTCAACAAGCGATTGTCCTCTTCATCAAACAAATCTATCCCTTGGTTCATTTCTTCTTCAGACTGCACCCGATTATCATGATAAACAAAATCATTTCCGGTATTATACGGCGGATCAATATATATCATCTTAATTTTGCCCAAATATCCTTCTTCCAAAAGTTTGAGCACTTCCAAGTTGTCACCCTCAATATAAAGGTTTTCGGTTGCATCCCAGTTTTTGCTTTCCTCTTTGCATGGACGCAAAGTTTTGCGAATAGGTTTGTTAGCCTCCACCATAGCCGCATTTTTGCCTACCCACTTAAACTCATAGGTCTCGCGTGCATTTTCATCCACCACATCGGCTAGTTCGGCCTTTAAACGCTCAAAATCTACCTTGCCATTTTGGACTGCCGCCGGACAAAGCTCTGCCACTTTGGCCAAAACCTTATCATAAGGCTTTGCCTCCATCCCAAGCTTTTCAATTTTAATATCTGTTGTTTCCTTACTCATCGCGGCTCCTTTTTATCCTGTTTTGATATTTTATGCTCCAATGCCTTAATGCTTTGCAAATAGGCTTCTTCGACTGGTGTCAGAGTTTGTTCTTGATATTTTTTATATTCTTCATCAACTTTTTTCATTGCTTTTTTATGACTTATTTTTCCTGCACCTTGTAATAACTGTTCTCCAGTCGCTGACAGAATTTTATCTAAATGTTCAATATAGTCCCTCATGTATAAATGTTCATGTCTTTTAGCATAAACTTCAGCAAAATCGAAATATCCTGAAACTATATTATTTAAGATTTTTAGCTCGTCCTCTTCTAAATAATTTTTAGCAATTTTGGCCTCTTGTTTTGTCGGCAAAGAACCAGAGAAAGTTTTTAATCCCATAAAAGGTTTATCGGCATTAACACGTTCGTAAATCACCTCTGCTGCCGTATGTCCATGTGCGGCATAGTGTAATTTATTTTGAACTATCTTGAAAAATTCCAAAGATTCGGGAGCTTGCGGATCATAATCCCGACTTGTTGCATATAAATCAAGAACCTGTCTGTATAAAACCTTTTCTGAGGAGCGGATATCTCTGATGCGATCAAGTAATTCTTTCCAGTAATCACCACCACCGTTATTTTTCAAACGTTCATCATCTAATGCAAAGCCTTTTTCTATATATTCTTTAAGAACCGATGTTGCCCAAATTCTAAATTGGGTTCCTTGCTTTGATTTTACGCGATATCCTACCGCAATAACCATATCTAAATTATAGTAATTAGTAGGTTTTGTAGAAAAATCGGAATTTCCGAATTTTCTCATAACATTTTGTTCTTCAAGTTCTTTTTCTTCAAAAATATTAAGAATATGCTCATTGATGGTAGACTTGCTTCTATTAAAAATAGTAGACATCTGCTCTTGGGTAACCCAAAGAGTATTATTATCTAGCTTTACATCTAATTTTGTTTTTCCATCATCTGACTGGTATATGATAATATTGCTCATAACCCCTCCTTTAGGGACTTTATCATAGACTTAATTTCTAACTTTTTCTTTAACTGCGGCTCATTATTCATCTTATTTTCAAGTTGCTCTATCTTTTTTGCTATTTTTTCTTGCTCTATACTTCTTGAAACCTTTTCTTTGAGCCCCTTTTCTGCATTTTCTTCAATTTTGCCACCGCTTATTTGCTTAATCAGGCTTTCGTAGATGGCATCAATGCTTCCTCCCTCTATATCAAGAGAAATCTCTTTTTGCCAATTACTTGTCCATCTCTTAACAATGTTGATATTGTCTTTGTTCTTATCTTTATAAGCAATACTAAGGCAATATTTTCCATCAAAATCCAAAACAAATAAGACATAAGCAGCTCTGATACTTTTATCCATTAAATCTAAAAGTTGTGTATTGCATACTCGTCTTTTTAATACAACTCTTAAAACCATTATTTCTGGAAAGATACTTCCTTCCTTAACATTTAAGCTTCGTGCCGAGAACTGATTTGTAGCCATAATTTTGGCAACATCATTAGTCATTGCCGTTTTTAAAGAGGTCGAAAATTCGCCGTATTTATAAAATTTTTCTTTGGCAATAAATTTATTGGGAAGCTCCGTCGACTTTGGAAACATTTATTTTTTACTCCCATAAACTTCTTCGTTAGACTTCAGCACAACAAAACAAATCAACTCAAAATCATCCAAGCCCTTGATTTCACCTTGTCCAAAAGTGCTGCTGCCATCTGAAAATAAACTATCGACCTCGGATTCGTCTTTAACTTGAATGATCGACTGAATAGCTTTACCCAACAAATCAGAATATTTGCTCATGTCCATTCCATCTTTGGTTTGTTTATTAAACAAAGCACAACGACTTTTGTCCGGCGTTGAAAAGCCCTTGCACACCAAGCGCATATAACTCAACAATTTGTGAGGCTCCAAATGATTATACTGTACAGTCCCGTCATCTTTCATATAAACCATGTAAAACGGGTGTAACCTGTTTGGATTATCAATATCTCTGACATTGTTAACATTTCTCAAGATATAAATAACCCCCGGAGGCAGACCATCTCCGGCAGCCATGGCGACGGCATGCATGCCCATCGGAGCTTTTTCAACATCATCATGGTGTTTTTTATATTCAACCAAATCCAAACGAAATTCATTTAACCCCAAATCCATGATATTGACACCACCAGAAATATCTTCGGGATCAACAACCTCTTTTTGCAATTTTTCCAGCTGTTTTCTGCGGTACTCTAAATCTCCTTTTTCGGTTATATCAATCGGATTATCCTCACCAGTTGAGGTCATAACCGTAATTTTCATACGAGTTTCAACACGATTTTTAAGGTTAATATATTCATCTAACTTAATGTTGGGCCAAAAGTTAACCAATTGAATTTTATCATTTTGACTGCCAATTCGATCGATTCGACCAAATCTTTGAATAATTCTGACCGGATTCCAGTGTATATCAAAATTTATCAAATAATCACAGTCCTGCAGATTCTGCCCCTCAGAAATACAATCAGTGCCAATTAGTATATCAATATCCCCTTCGGGAATTTTGTTTAATTTATTGCGATCCTTTGAAATTGGTGAGAAGCACGCCAAAACAGTATTAAAATCAGCAGGCATCTTATCAATGGTTGTTTTTCCATCTGTTGAGCCGGTAACCATAGCCGTATTTAGCCCAAGTTCATTTTTAATAATCTTGCTAAGATTGTCGTACAAATATTCTGCCGTGTCTGCAAATGCTGTAAAAATCAAGACTTTTTTATTGCCATCATTTATCGGATGTTTAATTTTGTTGCGAACGACCTCCAACAAAGTTTGGAGTTTTTTGTCTTTTTCCGGGGTTATGGCCGATACCTCTAATAACAAATGCTCCAAAATCTCCTTATCGGTATTTAAATCAACTCTCCATGCTCGATAATCCATATCCTTAAAATCAAGCTGATATTTACCACCTGCAGAAATCAAATCAGATAATTCACCATCAAAATCCAATTCTATTTCATCGGAATAGGTACTATATGTCTTGTTTTTTTCATAATTATCAATTGCCGAAATAGCTTTTTGAATTTGCTCAAGAATTTTTGAGGTTGTAATTCTAAAAGAATAAACCGAACTTTCTAAACGCTTAAGCAAATTAACAGCCATCAACTGTTTCAAACCAAATTCTCGTCCGGCCAAAGAAATACCCATTTTACCGCGTTTGCCATATTTGCTTTCATATTTAGCTAAACGACTGGGAAACAAATAAGATGATGGACTATAAACAGATAAGTTTAGGCTTTCCAAAGACTTAAAAATTTCTTCATAGCTTATATTTGTATTATCTGCCAACGATGGAGACTTGTTAATGGGCGGCAATCTGGTCGGAAACTTACCAATTTCGGTCATATCATAATATTTTTCGATATGTTTGCGGCTTCTGGCGATGGTTACGGAATCCAAAACTTCAAAAAAGTCAAAGTCAAGTTCGCTTAATAGCCGCTCTGTTGTTCGTTCTTCTGTGGGTAATTTGCTCCATAGATTAAAGGCTCTTTGCGCATTGTTAAAAATCGTTGATAGGGGTTTTTGAGTCTTCAATTTTTTATTTAATTCATCTTCAACACCTTCGTATGCCAGTTGCAACTGATTTTTTAGATCAACAAACCGATTATTGACCGGAGTAGCAGAAAGCATAAGAACTTTTGTCTTGACACCCGTTTTAATAACATTTTTCATCAATGTTGCATAGCGGTTAAAATGCTCAAGCCCGTCTTCATCCGTTGTTACCAATGAGCCGTTGCGGAAATTATGGCTTTCATCAATAACTACGAGATCATAGTTACCCCAATTAATAAGAGATAAATTTACCCCATTTGTATAGCCACTTTCACGAGATAAATCCGTATGAAACAATACATCATAACGAAGTCTGTCATTAATAAGGGGATTATTCTGATAATTTCCCTTATAATTCATCCAGTTATCAGAAAGTTTTTTAGGACAAAGGACCAAAACATTTTTATTTCTATTTTCATAATATTTGATAACCGATAATGCCGTAAAAGTTTTACCCAAACCAACACTATCGGCCAAAATACAGCCATTAAACTTTTCTAGCTTATGAATAATTGCTAATGCAGCATCTTTTTGAAAAGAATATAACATATTCCAAACTTGGCTATTTTTAAAACCTGTTGCTTCGTTAGGGATGTTATCCTCTATATCTTCCAAAAACTCGCTAAATATATGATATAGCGTTATCATATAAATAAATTCTGGAGAATTCTCTTCATAAACAAGCTCTATATGTTCCAAAACCTGCTCGGTTACATCTTTCATATGCTCTTTGTCGTTCCAAACTTCCTCAAAACCTTTAATATATTGCTTGGTGTATGGAGCAGGTATTTTCATAGTCATCTTAAATATATCATTTCCACGTTCACTTCCTAAATCAACCGTAGTGAAACCATCAAGAGGCATATATGTATAATCTTCATTAATATTTAAAAAGCCAACAATTCCGCGCGTTGCTGATATATTTGATTTAAATTTAACTTTATTTCTTATCCATTCGGCACATTCTTTAGAAATTGCTTTTTGTGTCATCTGATTTCTCAGGCGAACCTCAAACTCAGTACCATATAAACTCTTCTCTCTGTTTAATCTTGGGATATAAAACTCTCGCTTTTCCTTTTCTACCTTATCACCTAAAAAAGCCGGACTGGTAAAAATAAAACGCAACTCATCAATTTTATTGAGCTGTTTCTTTAAGCTTTCATACGCATAGATAGAAAAACAAGAAGCCGCTATAGATAATTTACTTCCTGATTTGATTTCCTCTTTCAGATCATCAACTAATCTTGTTGTCCTATTATCAAACTGTTGCATGGTAGTTTATTCCCGACAATTGTTAATCCATTGTTCAAGTTCTGATTTTTTAAAACGCCAGAACTTTCCTACTCTAAAAGCGGGAAGTTGTTTTTCTGCTACCAGTTTATAGACCGTTTTTTTAGCAAGCTTTAAATATGCTGCAACTTCATCAACCGTCAAAATCTCATTATCCATAATGTTCCTTTCTTGAAATTATAGCAATATTACAAGTTCAAATAGAATTTTGCAAGCACTAAAAGCACAAAAAGGGAATTAAACGGAATTAAAAATGATATTTAAAGTTAAAAAAAATTCACAACTAAACCATCCTAAATACTTCATCTTACAAACCTCAAAAATTTCCCCTGCATCGATTCCACGCAGGGGATTGTTTTTATTTACCTGTTTTTTCACTTCTGACTATTTCCACAATGCCAAATGCAGAAACTGCCAGTGCAACAATATGTTCCACCAATTCAGGATTGATTGCCACGCCAAGACCGGATAACAGACCGATTAAACCGCGCCACGTGGATGGTTGGTTGAGTTTTAAGAGTTCAATAAGTTTAAGCATTTTCATTCCTTTCATAAAAAAAAGTCCTATTCGGGCGGGTTAACAAGCAAGCTCAATCCCCTGTTGGATAAGCTCATCAGAATATGGTTGGATGCCGTTTTCCATACGGATGACGGCTTTTATAAACACTGTCAGCACACCGCGTTCCTCAATATCTATAACCGTGTCAGGATAAACACCGAGTTGTTTCGCAACCGACTGAATATAGGCGGTGGTTTGGTTTTCATTTGGCGGCGCATAGCGGCTGACAATCTGGCGAACCGTATTTAACCCATGGATTCGTTTATAGTTTACCAGAACTTTTGCCAACGCTCGGATTCCATAGACTGGAGCCGTAAAAACACAAAAGGCGGAATCTATATTCCGCCCGTTTGGATTTAACCCCAGCCAGTTCGCTCCATGCCGTATGTTTCCCGGATTATTGTTTCTTATGCCTCTTGGCAACCGCTGATTCATTGTGCAACTCCCATATCATTTCTCTTAATTCATCAATTTTCAGCTCAAGACGGTTGATATGCACCTGCGTAGCATATTCGCGCGCCACTTGAACCTTAAAATCGTTGAGTTCCTTGCGCATCTCGCCGAATTTATAAACCAGCCAGACAAACGCCGGAACACAGACAATCTGTAAAAACTGCAACCAATCCATTATGTTTTGTAGACCTCCTCACTTTCATTGACACAAGATATCTCCACCGTGTCGCCGCGCGGACGTACACCGATAACCTTTGCCATCATGGACATTTTACCTTTTGTTCCAAAGGCAAAATGCGTCCGCTCTCGGGTTGTGCCGGTATAAATTTCAAAATCAGGCATTGTGGGCAGAACAGTTTCACTGTCTACCGCTCCACGAGTAGCAGGAAAAGCACCGCTCATTGAACCATCCGCCAGTCTGAAGCTGATAAAATGTTCTTCGCCAGGTTTCCAAATCAAATTTTCGGAAAGTTTTAAAATATTGCCGGTAACCGACAACACTTCACCGCCTTGTCCCCATTCGCACATATCGTGAACTATGCTGATTAAATCACCATATGTCGGAATCAACCCCTCCAGTTCAGTCTGGAAAGTAATATATTTGCGGCGATAACGGTTGCAGGCGCACATATAATATCCCTCGCGCTCGGCATGATCTTTGTCGGTACAGCCAAACAGATCCACATTAGCCGGATTTTCTTCAGTACTGTCGGAAAGTTTGGTGATGACATCGTCATATTTCCAGTATTTGTTGGAAAAATACTGCACTTTGACACTGTCTGCCGTATCTTCAGACGGCATAACATATTCTATCGAAAAGCTGTCTTTAATAATATTCCGCGGCGTAAACATCGCAGTCGGTATGGTTTTGGGTTCATCGCGGATAATCCGTACCATACCGGATTGCAGAATAGGCAGCGCCCGGCCACAACGTGCAACTTTGGAAACGGCCTCCCAGATGGTTGTGGCACTGTCAAAAATCCCGTCAAAATAATCGCCGCGGCTCTCCCAAACTTTATCTAACTGTTCCAATTCCATCAGATGAATACGTTCATCCGGCAATCTGCCGCCGTATTGCGCTTTTAGAATATCGGCAATCGCCCAAGCTATGGATCTGCTGGAAACCGGTTCGCCCCAACCACTTTGACTATTCCATTTTTTTACCTTACGAGTAATAATGGCATTGATTTTACGGCTGGAATTGGACGACAGATTGTTGGTTGCCCGCATTTTGATAGCCAGCAATGTCATTTCGCCAAAAGTCGCAGGTGCTTCCATATGCCCTTTCAGGCTTTCCCAATATATGGAATGTGCCGCCCGGGCGCTGGTGTCCTTGTCATCAAGTCTGGTCGCGCGAACCTCATAGCGTCCCATATCTACACTATAATTATAAGTGAGGCGGATGGGCTTATTTTGTGCCGCCGAATAAGTTTCCGTTCCAAGCACGAACCAATCATCCACAGCATTACCTTCATCATCTATTGTTCTGGCCTCAATTTGCCACTGAATGGATTTTTCCGACAAACCGCCGCTGTCGTTGGCATAGTATAAACCGGCGCTCATAACGACATCTATGCTGATTTTATTGATTTGCGTGTCTTCCGGATTAACGACAAAACCGCCGACATATTCATCTTTCAGCAGTTCTTGTCCGGCAATTTCCGGAGCCATAACGACATTGGGATTAAAAAGTGTCACTTTTCGATTCGGTTCGACAATTTCATACTCTACCTCGGCAAAACTGCTAATCGGCGTATCATCTATACGAATTTGTTCCACCTCACAGTACCCTTGGGTCAAAACATGCAACTGGCATAAATATTGCTCATTGTCTTTATATTCGGTGTATGGTTTGGCGGCAAAATCAGGATAAATAATGTGCCGGCCATATAAAACCGGAATGACTCCGCCGAGTTTGGCCTGATTACCTTGGGCATTTAAGGAGTAAGTTGGGCTGGTTTCCAGAGAAGAAGAGGAATAAGACGAACTTAAACTGCTGGACGGAGACGGAATGACGGCATTGACCAACATTGAACCGCCAACGCTGACAGCCGTTGCCGCAGCCGCTCCGGCAAAAGCGCCGTATGCACCGGCAGCAATACCTCCGGTGTAATACGCCGCCACCATAACTGCCACCGACAAAACCACCTTTAGAGGATTGGAACCTCCTCCGCCACCGCCTTGCGGCAAACAGAGAAAAGCGATGTGGTCAGTCATTTTGGGGCAGATATTCCAATATTGCCGCAACAAAGGCTCTCCATTCAAAAAACAGATAAATGGCAGGTTTTGCGTACTGACGTTATATTCGGCAACAATTTCCACCACGCTCATCTGTTTTGGACAATAAAAAACCCCGCTATCCGCGAGGTTAAAAGGGTTTTGTATTTTAACTATTTGCATCTGTGTTCATTTGTTAAGAATGTTCTTCTAAAAGTAAAGAATTTTCTTTAGCAATCATTTCCGCCAGTTCTTCCTCTGTTGGTAACACAGTTTTATATTTACTGGCAAAAATCTGCTTGCTTTCATTAAGAACCGAATACTTGACCATCGTTTCACTCTTATCGGTGCAGAGAATAATTCCGATTGTCGGATTATCATCCACGCCACGCTTGAGACTGTCAAACATTCTGACATACATATCCATCTGTCCGATATCCGCATGCGTGAGCTTGGTTGTCTTCAGATCGACCACGACAAAACACTTCAAAATATAGTTGTAGAAAACCAAATCAGCGTAAAAATGGTCGGTTTCCGTACTGATACGTTGCTGTCTGGCCACAAAAGAAAAGCCTTTGCCTAATTCCAGCAAAAATTTCTGCAAATGCGTAATCAGCTCTTTTTCAAGCAGACTTTCCTTACCTTCCAGATTTTCAGGGACATTCAAAAATTCCAGAACATACGGATCTTTAATAAAGTTTTCAGTGGACTGACATACAGGAAGATTGTTTGAAACATCAACAGTTTTCTGTGTAGACAGTAGCCGATGATAATAACCTGATTTAATATTACGTTCCAATACGCGGGAAGACCAATTTTCCGCGCTGGCTTCTTTTAAATAATAGTCTCTTTCTTGAGAATTATCCAAGCGCATAATTAAACGAATATTAGTCCAAGAAAGATTCGTTACGCAGTGCGTATCAAATTCAGGAAAAGTCTGATAAAAAGTTCTCATATTTCTTAGATTAGCTTCAGAGAAACCTTTGCCAAAGGAATCTGTTAAATAACGGGAAAGGCTTTCAATCAATTTATCTCCATATTCCGCTCGAGTTTTACCATTTTGTTCTTCTTCAACAATTCGCCGGCCAATTTTCCAATAAGTTTCAACCATAATAGAATTGACGGTGCGATAAGCATTGGAACGGGCTTGGGTCAGCAATTCTGCAATATCAGCAAAAAACGGTATATTTTGTGTGGATATTTCTGTTGTCATCTGGATACCTCTCTTTTATTGTGTCCCTAGCAAACAATGAGTTGAAAGTCAAGATTTTAGGGCTTTTCATACTCTAAAATCTCCATAATCTGCCAGCCATTCATTCTAAGTTCTGGCAATTTTTGAAATACCACGCCGACACCCTGCATATTATGCAAAACACCGCCGCCATCAGCTTCACAGTATACACCGACATGACAAGGATATTTGTTCTGTGTTAAAATGACAATATTTTTATCCTTAAAATCATAAGTTTCTTTTAAGTGGTTATAATTAGATGATTTTCTGAACTCGGATAAAACATCGCGCAGACTTGTTGCATCGGCAACAATTGGCGACAACTCTATCCGAAGTTCATTTTTATAAATATCCCGAACCAAGCCCCAACAGTCATAATCGCCGTTAATCCAAGACTTTCCGATATATTTGACAGCCCAATGTTTCATTTTAGCTTACTAACCCCATAAATTTTGATAAACGGTAAGTTTCATTTGGAAATGTTTTGTTACCGATATCGGTCATTCTGGCCTTGGCTGTGATTTTGTAAACATCGCCGCTGACTTCTGTAACTGTCAGGCTGACCGGCGGTATCATCTGTGGTGTTTCCAAATCTGTTGATAGATACGGCCGGTAAACCAACTCGGTTTTATGTTGCGAGGAGGCGGCACTATCTAAATGCTTGATAATTTCCCGGTTGACATTGTCAATTTCCACTGTGATTTCAGGCACGGCGGAAGTATCCACCGGCGGTAGTTCCAAGTTAAAGCACATTGCTAAAAACTCAACTTTTTCGCCGTTTTCAAGCTTGGCCGTGATATTTTTGAATCCCTGAACCAGACGGATAGTAGTTGGATTTCCGTCATCATTCACAAAATCCGGATGTTTTATTTCCAATGTATGATAGATAAACACATCGCTTGGGCATGAAGCATAGGCTTCTTTGATTGCCTCCTGCAAAACATCATTTGGCATTTTGTTCTCCTAATAACCGACAGCAAACCATGAAACATAACCCTGTCTGGCACCATCACTGTCTGAATCTCTATAGCGGATTTTAAAAGATTGTGCTGTAATGGAAACAGCAACCGCCAGATAATTAAAATCAGATGTGGGACTCGATGGCTGGTTGTAAGGCGTAAGCAGAACAGCAATCGGCGCTGTTGTAAAAGCCAGAGGAAAGGTCACGGCAAAATCTGAATTTGCATTGACATTAACACGGCCGCCTTGCTTAATTAAACCGGTTGCAAGATTTTTTTCATACCACGAGGTGCTGCTTTTTGATGATTGAAAAATTTTGGAATTAAAAGCAGAAACTGAAATATTGTCTAAGGAAACGTCAAGTTTATTAGCCAAACCGCTGCGCAAAACCGATGTATCCTCTTCTGACAGTGGACGGCTGATATCGGCACACTTTATATATACCAGCTCATAATACGATTTAGGCCTTGTTTCTGAACCAAAGCGAGGCGTTCCGTTTTTTCCGTCCGTTTTGGGATCAAGAACATACATATTTGTCCCATCTTTTTGCAGTCCCTCATCTGCGCCGGAACTGGTCATAATAGCGGCACCATCGCCTGAACCATACGTATCCGTACGTATTTGGTTGGAATGATAGTGTCCCTGAAATTGGTCGTTTAAAACCGAACCGGTATTATCAGTCGTCCCGCTTCTGGCATAGTTCAGCAACAACGGCAAAATAACAGTATCATTGTCCACTTTGACATAGGATGCGCACATGCCGTAGCTTTCAACCTGGCTGTCATATGTTGCTTCATCAACAAACACTAAATAATCTGTGTCAACCAACTGAGTAAAAAAATCAGGATATCTGGCGCGGGTAATGGTGTTTTTGTACCACACCGGCTCATAACCATCTGGTACTTTTTTATTTGCCGGAACAGACAGGCGGGAACCGAGCGGTGCCGGCGCACAGAATTCTGCATAATATTTTGCCTGATTGGCTTGGGCATGCGCCAACGCGACCTGATTTTTACCCTCGGCTTTAACATTGGCAATCTGTGTGTTTCCGGCTGAATTAACCGCATTGACTTGTGCTGTGCCACTGTTCTGTATTGCTGAAACCTGCGTTGTGCTTTCATTTTGAATAGTTGAAACAGCTGTATCGGTGGCCGATGAGATGTTGTTGAAAATCAGGGTTGCCTGATTCTTTATATTTAAAGTATCTTCTTTTAGCTTTTCAACATCCGATTTTATGGTATTTGTCTCTGATTTGATTTGTTCTGTTGAATTTTTGGCTACAATCGCTGCATCCCGGGCATTCTCTGCTTCTGCAACCACATCCGACACACCACCGGTTATGGCCGTGCGGATGTCTTTGAGTTGTTTGGCAACGGTCGGAACATCGCCGCTTTCCACAGAAACATTCGTATTTTCATCACCGTGAACGATAGCGTGCCACTTTTCACCATCACTTTCGGCCTGAACAACAACGGCTTCCAGCCTTTCTTCCATATTAGCCATTACAAATTCTCCAACTGTTTAAAGCAGGTTATATTTACATATTTATGAAAAAGGTCTCCCGAACGGGACAATTTATCAAAATCATTGGAAAGCAGGATGTCTAAAGCCCCCTCTGACAGGGTAGGGCGCTCTCGTATTTCCAATTCTGATGTTATCGCCCACAAAATTCCGTTTTGTAATTTAGCGGTAAACTGTTGGGTAAACCTTGCCTCCTGCTCAATCAGGCCCAATCCGCCTAAAAGAGGAATAATAAACCACTCAGCTCCTTCTTTGGCATGATACTTATACCAAGCCTCAAAGAGAGAAAACTGCGAAGCGTTCATAAACCATTTGACGGTAATCCGGCTCGGAACTGAATCAAAACGTCGCCGTTGCCGCGCCGTTCCGGATTCCATCTGGGTGCGGATAATCGCTTCATTGGGAGTAATGGAATATTCCTCTACCAAGGGTAAAGGAAGTAAATCTGGAAATTTTGTTGTCATAGAGTATCCTCTGATTAGCCATAACTGCCGTATGCGGGATTAAGCCCGTAGCGGCGTTCCAATGCCGGAGCCAGTCCCGTACCTTTGGAAACATTCCGCGACATGGAATTTTCAATTTTCTCAATCATAATATCCAGATTGAACTTTCCATTGCCCTGATCTGACTTGGAAACAGAAGTTTTGACGTCTGAAGCGGCATTATTGATTACATTGACGCTGATGTTGACATTTGTTCCGTTATCGCCCAGCGCTTTCATCTGCTCTCGGGTAAAAATGCCTTCGCCTCTTTTGGCGATAATCGGCACTTCATCTCCAACGATACCGCCGGAATGAAATCTGGGCGCATTGGCAAAAACCAACGGGCTGGCTGATTTTGTCGCCAAATTGTCCGCGCCAATGATTCCGCCGCCATGAGCCATGGAAAATCCAAAAAAGCCGCCGATTCCTTCCATCAAAGGTTGGGTTATGGCCTGCCTGATAGCAATGCGGGACAAATCGCTGACAACCGCATCGGCAAAATCGGAAAAATTTATTTTTCCTGTAGTGACAAAACTTGCAAGAGCATCTTCCATACCGGAAAAAGCGTTTTTAACTGCGTTTTCAGCCAAGCTGGCAAAATCGCCGATTTCATTCTGAATGCTCAGAAAGCCGCGTTTAAAACCATCTTCCAAAGATTTGGAAGAATTAAGCGCCGTCTCATCGGCCTTTTTAACCATATCGTCATAAACCAAAGCAATCTGCTCTTTATAGGTTTCATAATCAGCCGAACTGGCATCCAGATTTTTAAGGGCGTTAGCCCGCCACTCGTCCGCTTTTGCCATCGCCTGTTCATACGGCGATTTCAGTTCCAAAAGCTTTTGTTTAATGTCTTCAAGCGTCTTTTTATAAGCATCGGCGGTAGCGGAAGATTTTGGCGTGGCGGTTGTCTCTGTTTCCACTTCAATCTTCGGCCGCAGTTCTGGATTTTCAAGATACTTCAGTTCCTCCCGCGCCGTCCATGCATCCTGTTCGGCCGCTTTCAGCAGTAAAAGCTTGTTCTGAATTTCCTGTGCCTGCGGTTGAAAATCCGGATATTCCGCCGCAATTTTCCAAATTTCTTTTTCATATTGTTCCAAATCTGTCTTTGACTGGCGCAAAATATCTGCCCAGTCCTTGGCGTAAACCTCATAATCCTTGAGCAGGGCGTTCGGTGTGAGGCGTGTAACAAGAGACAAACCGCCGGTGTTTTTCAGCTCTTTGCGCAAATCACGGACATTTTGTTCGGCGGTTTTGAGTTTCAAACCCCACTCCGCCAACGCCATGTCTTTTGTTTGCTCCGCAGAAAAACTCGCCGCTTCTTCAGCCGTGGCTTTCAACTCGTCCTGAAGTTTTTTCAATGTCTCGGCATGGTCTTCCGCCGCTTTCTTGGCAACATCATGGCTGTCAACCAGTTTATAAATCGCCATTCCGGCCAAAACCGCCAGCCCAGCCGGTCCGCCGACAAGAGCCAAAGCGCCTTTCAAAACACCGGTGGCTGTTGCCATCAAAGCCATTTGTGCCGCCGCCAATTTGGAAACATTACTCATCATCACAATACCGGCAATCGCCGATTTGGCGGAAACGGAAAGCCCGGCCATGGATACCTGCACATATCCGATTCCGGCTCGCAACAGATTTAATCCGCTCAAGATTGCCGATGAACCAAACCTTGCCGCCAGCAGAACCAGCGCCGCATCGGCATGCTCCGCCAGCAGGAAAAAAGCATCCGCCGCAACGGTTACCGCGCTTGCTAAAGTTTTACCAACAACATCAGCCGCTCTTCCGCCTCTTTCCACCAATTCGTTAAAACGAGTAAAAGTGGCTTTTAAAGCATCATTCAAACCGCTTTGGCCAACTTGACGGTAAAGCTTTTCAAAACTGTCCTCAATGTTGGACAATACGCCGTTCATGGTTTTCATCTGCTCGTCCATTGCTCCGGCAAACTGGACATCTCCCAAAGAACGGAGATATTTTTCTATATCCGCGGCGTTTTTTTTAACTGTCGTCGTAACTCCGGCAAAAGTAAATTTGACTTCATCTGTCAAGGTATTAGCCTTGATTCCGAAGCTTTTAAGGCGTTCAAACTCTCCAACAGTTGCATCAGCGACCGCCTCCACAAAATCAATCATATTTCTGCTAAACGCCGATGCCGTGTTTCCATAAGAAGTCAGAGCTTCTTCAGATGGATCAAGTCCCAACGCCTGTAACCGGATAAAAGCCTCCACAATTTCGTTAAGCTGGTACGGTGTGTCAACGGCAAATTTTTCAATCAGGGCAAAAGCCTCTTGCGCCGCTTCCGCCGATCCAGTAACCGTTTTAAGCGATGCCGAGAGTCTTTCAAAAGTCGTGTTGGCGCTAAAAATGGCAGAAAAAGTATTTTTGAGCCCCTGAAAACCCAGGTACGCGCCAAACAGCGCTGTTCCCTGACGGATGACTTCATTGAAAGACCGGGCTGTCGCATCCAGAGCCTTCAAATTATCATTGGCCGGCTGAATAACCTGTGTAATCCGCCGAAAAGCCCTGTCGCCATCCGCGCCCAAGCTTTTAAATTCCTGCCGGACTTTATCTCCGCCCACCGCTGACAATCTGATACTTAAATTCTTAACCGCACTCATGATTTTTCCATAAAAAAACACCCCTGTCAAATAATGATAGGAGTGCAAAAATTTTATTGATGTAAATACTTGCTACTTTAGTTTACCAACACAAGCGCATATTCCTGCAGCATACCAACATCCTTCACCTTGAGTTTTGGTGTCCCGATATTGATAAAAAGGAGTTTGAGAACAATATTCTTCGTTAAAACATTTTAATTGCTCAGGATTTTTTTTACAATGGTTATAAAAAATACAGGCTCCTCTCTGTAAATTCTCAGTAGCTTTGAAAAGCCCATCGCTTAATAAATGTCTATTCATAAAATTAAAGATTGCATTAAATAAATTTACACGAGCATCATATTTAAAAAATCCAAATAATGTTCCATCTTCAATAAATGAACATATGTTATACATTTCTATCATATTTTTAATTTTTTCTATACATAGATTTTTACCGTAGAACCAATCTAATTCCATAAAAGGATTTATCATTCTTTCTTTCCATGCTAATACCATTTTACTGAAAATTAATTTCAAAATATTTTTTAAATCACTTTCATTAAAAGCATCAATTTGAGATTGAATATCTTGAATACATACTTTTCTAAAATCTTCAATATTTAAATTTGTTAATATTGAATTAACTAAATAATCAGAGTCTAAAACAAATGGCCTCCTTTTTATATCTTTCAATATGAGATTCAATGTCTCAACCGGGTTATTGGTCTGTAAAGAAATAATTAATATCTTGATAAAAAAATCTTGAGATAACTCATAATCTAAAATTTTACTTGTTATAGTCTTGATAATCCGATATGGTTGTTCTGGAAAAAACGTAGCATTGATAATAACATCAGGATTTATTTTAGACATCATTTCATAAGCTAGTCCCTCTAAAATTGATGTCATTCCTATATATATTGTTCCATTAACTAAGTAATTAGAGATTTTAACATCTGTTCCATCAAGATTTATATTATTATGAATTAATTTAAAATCTTCACAATTTATATTTATTCCCTCAGTACAACCATACAATTTATTTAAGATATTATGATATGCTTTCAGTAAATTTTTCTTTTTATTAGATAATATTTTTGAGGATTGACACATGCCATTTACATCAACCGTTTCCCTAAAGATTCTATATTTCATTAGGTAAATATAGAATTCATAAAAACCACTTATCGTTGAGATATTATGGATAAAATGCAAATATTCATGTATAAAAATTGATAATAGCTTATAATCTGACTTATTTAATGGATTATTCAAGAGCATTTTTTTTATAGATGCTATAACTTCCATTTTAAATGAAATTCTAAAATAGTTGTTAGTATACGAAGCAACGTTACCAGCACATCTTTTTAATTCTTTACTATAAATTTCCATTATTGCTCTCCATTATACTTATTAAAGTTCATTATAAATAATTTATAAAAAATCTACTATTCTTTTTTTAATATTGCAAATATTCCCACCGGAAGCAGTTCGCTCATCAGTTCCATATCAAACCCAAGGTTTTGAGCAAGATTAAGAGCCAAGGGTAAATCAGGCTTAGGAAGTTTCAGTAAAATTTCCCAAGCCTGATACCCGACATCGGTTTCCAGCGCTGTTTCTATATATCGGCATTTGTGGAACAGGCAGAAGGTTTTGCCATCTTCTCCGCATCCTCTGCAGTAGCTTCGCCCATCGCCGAAGTGCCATTTTGCGCGGGCGTAGAGACGTTTTTTTCAGCTTCCAACACTTCCCGCAAACCGCAATACTGGCTGCGGAAGTTTTCCGCTACCGCCCAAAAATTGGAAAACAGCTCGTCAATTTTATTTTCCGTCAGTGGCGCAGATTTGTCTTCATCGGCCTCCATCACACCATCCCATTCCAAAATGCCGGCAATTCCCAGCCCGATAAGCAAAAACCTGTCTGCCAGCGCTTCGCGTTTGACTGGATTTTCAATATCTGAAGCTGTTTCATTGGTAATACCGGCGTCTTTGTTTGCTTTATAAACTTTCGCAAGTTCCGCCAATTTGCTGTTCATATAAGCCTTAGCTTCATAAAAAACGGCAGAAGTGCAAGGTTTAACCTTAACTTTCACGCCGTAGCCAAGTTCAAGCCAATATGGCTCTTTTTGTATTTTTAATCGGATCATTAATATACCTTTCTAATCACTTATATATTGATTTTTTTATAAAAAATAATTACCATTATGTTGAGTATTAACTAAACAGGAATGGATTTTAAATGATAACTTGTGATGAAGCTGTTAAAAAATTTATAGACTATGCTAAACAATATGATTCAAGTGCTCCCAATAAACATTGGTATGTAGGAATTACAAATGATTTAGAACGTAGGAAGAAAGAACATGAAGCAGATAAAAATATTTGTTGCAAATTTATTCATAGTCCAATATCTCCTCAAAAACCAGATATAGCCCGAACTTTAGAAAAAAAACTAGAAAAAGCAGGTTTTTCTATCCATGAGAAAGATTTAGAACCTATTCAAGAAACAGCCTCCACTCAAGCAAAAAAAGTTTATATTTATATTTATCAAGCTGTTAAACCGAAGAAAGACTAATACTTCTCCACGTCATTAACCAAAGTTACAGTCATCATTTTGCCAAGTGTCTGGTCTTTCGCTCCCTGAAAGTCGTAGGAACATTCAATTCCGCCGGGACCGTCAATCGACCGCTTGGGCTTGGGTAAATAAACTTCATGGCAGGTAATGACGAGTTTCAGGTTATCCGAAAGCTGATAGCCCAGCTCAACATCAACCGGCGTACCTGCTCGGGCTTTATCCAACAGCTCATTATCACCATAACGGGCGGAAATACTTCCGGATAAACTTGCCACACCCAAATCAATCGCCTCAACCTTGCCATCATTGCGGATGGTTTCGATTTTCTCAAGGTTGTTGTAATATGTCGCACTTGCCGAGGTAATATTCGCCAGCAACTTGCCACCGCTTTTGATATATCCCTGAAACTGCGACACGCGGGTATATTCGTAGATTTCAGGCTCTGCTACGATTGAGGTAGTCGAACCGCTTTCACCCTGCGCCATCAGATTGATAGTTGCCTGTGCTTCACCGGACCGTTGAAAATTAAAAGCAATGCTGTTGGCGCGCACACCGGAAAACCTGATAAACTGCGGAATTTCCGGCAAGCCGACCTCCAGCGAATAACTTGGAACAGATGTTTTACCACTATCAAAAGTATGAGTAAAACTCCCGTCTTCATTGTCAGTCGTAGCCGGTGCGCCGAACACAGCTTTCAGCCAAAGGCCAATATTGCGCATATCCACCGGGACGGCCATATCTCCGTCCACGTTGATAACATCCTGAAAAGGCTGTGTCGGGTCGCGTCCCAATCCCAGAACATTGGATGATACAAGATTTTGCTCACTGTCCAAAGATGAGGAAATAAACGGGATTTTCCAGTAATTTTCTTCCGGCGGCACGCCGTACTCGTTTTCTTCGGCAATTAAAAGCTGGGCGTTCCAGCCATAGGCTCTGCTCATAAGGTATTCCTTTCACTTAAGTTAAATTTGAATCAGAAACATATTCCAGTGTTACCGGCACAATGGCCGCTTTGATGGTTAATCCCCCCTCAACCGGCTGTTCGATAAACTCCGGCGGTTCGGCATGCATATGGTCAATTAACCCGGAAAACGTTGTATCAACCACCAACAAACGCCCGATGGCTTCCAACAGACGGTCAAGTCTGGCATCATTATCGGCATCGTCTGTTTTTTGCACCAGAACCTCAATCTCCGCCCGATGATGGAACACATAACACACCGATGACAGCAAAATCTCCGGCTCGCCGATATTTCCATCCCGCAGGACCACCAGCCCTGAAGAAGGAATTTTAACCGGAAGCGAGATATTGCGTCTGACTTCCGTATCCGGTAATGCTGAAAGCCTTGTAAACAGGGCCTGTAAAACTTGTTCACGTTTGCTCACGCCAATTCTCCAAAATTAAAGACGGCAGTTTCGCCTGCCATTTTGCACCTTCCGCGGCAAAATTAATCAGTTTGGGCATTCTAACCTGAGGTACGAGAACAAAAGCGATGATTGTTTTCCTTTTTTGTTCATGCACCAAAAGCGATGCGCCGTTTTTCCGATACACGAACCGCAGACGAACACCTTTTGACCTTTCATATAAAGCCGGCGTCATGCGTTTGTTGCGGATTCGTTTGGAAATGGCGGCGGTCGGTATCGCCAGCCACAAGCCGTCTTTGCCGCGGACAACCGTCTGATACTCAAAGCCTTCCATGATTTTCTGCGCCTTGGTATAGACCACACCGGCGGCGGAAATGCTGTTTTTAGCTTTTGGATAAATATCTCCCCGCCAGGTGTTAGCCAGTCTTGAACCCAGTCCCGCGGATTTGACCTGCGTTCGCATGGCGGTCTTTAAACCGTTGGCGGCAAGAGACACTCCTTTGGTCACTGCTCTGGCACAGCTTTGATACTCTCGTTCCATATATTCCGCCAAACTGCCTTCCACAGCCGCTTTTAAACGCATACCAGATCGCAACTCCATATCAGATTGTGGATGTCTTTGACTGGTTCGGAACGGACGGCATAAATTTTGCCGTCCATTCCGATTTTATCGCCAACTTTTAAATCCGGCGCATCGGAAATTCTGATCTTCGCCCGATGCGTGCCGGAATGGGCATTGACAAACCCGACTTCGGTTATCTCGTCAGGCTCGCTTAAAATCAGGCGGACGGAACTATTTTTGTATGTCGCCGTCCGTCCCAGCCGGTTGAACAGACTGTCCGCTGCCGTTTTCATCGGGTTTACCGTCATTTTCCTTATTCTCCGCTTGCTTCTTACCAGAGTCGGACGAAGAATTCGCTACCGACCCTTTGGTTAATTTTTCCGCAAATCCCAGAGCAATCAGCCGATTGGCTTCCGTTTCGCTGACATCGCAGATATTGCCAGGCAATATTTCTTTATTTTTACCAATAACCAGAGTAATCAAAGCCCTTATTTTCATTTTTGCCTCCTTTACCCAATGGTTACGCACATGGAGGCGTTCGGCCGATACGGAACAACCAGCGGGGCGGACTGCAGCAACAACCAGCGCACACTGGGATCTTCTTCTATCCACGACTTTGTAAAATAGCGGCTGGCCGTCCAGTTGGCTTTTTCATCATGAATGGCACCGTAACAGCGTGTTCCCTCCAGTCCCTCGCGAGATCCGAGCAGTACCGTCTTTTCCGGCAGAAGCTTTGCCGTCTGTCCGGCGTCATTGATATAGGTATCGTTATAAACCCAGATATCAAAATCGCCGATTGAACCGATATAACGGGCTTTGGTATCTTCCGAACGCAACGCCGGATCGATGGAAAGACTGTTGTTTGTGCCGCGGCGGATGTCCAGATATTTCTGCACGATGTCATTGCCCCGAAAAATCTTCCACGCCTGCGGATCCATAACCACAGTTTTGGCGACCACGCCGGATTTGTCCTGAATGGCAATCGCCCAGTCTTCCAGATTGTCAATCGGATTGACACCGGCGGTTTCCCAAGTCGATGAACCGCTCAAAGCTTTGGTTAACGTCTCATCTCTTCCGAAATCAACCGTCTGCGCCGGATAACCGTCCCCAGACACGATAACTTTGCCGGTGCGCAGAATTTCCGCCGCCATCACTTCCTCACGGCGGGTCAGATTGTCCAGTTGATCCTTAAGATGTGTTGCCAATGCCCGTTCATAACGCTGAACAGGGGACAAAGAACCGCCGATTGCCTCGCCGGCAACGCGTTTATAAGGTATGTTGGCATCAAAACGACGTTTGTCCTTGACATACGCCGGTTTGAACGATTTGGTCTGATAACCGCCACCGTCAACGACCTTTCCCGGCAGCAGGGGCGACACAAACGGCGAGATTCTCGGTTTGCTGTCCGTCACATCAAAGAAAATCTCTTCCTTGTCGGAAGTCTGAACATTCGGAAAAAACGTATCCAAAAGAAATGACGGCGGTGTCCGCAGGCGTTCCACCACTTTGGCCAACACTTGGGTTGAAAAAATATCCATCTGTTTATGCTCCTAATATGCTTGGTTGTTTTTGATAAAAATGCTTTTGGCGCGGAGAGCGTCTTTCAGGCCATCGACCGTAAGCCCGCTCCCGACAGTCAGCGCCGCCGCGTTGAATTCCCCGGTCAGATAAACAACGGCCTGTTTGTCTTCTTCCGATGCATCGACCGCTTCCGCCAGAACGGCGTAAGCATCCTTTGAACCATCCGTTGCCGCCGATGTGCAAATCGTGTATTTGCCGCTGGCCGTTATTTTGCCAAGAATGGTTCCACGGGCATACTTGCCGCCGGAAACGGTGGACAACTCGGCAATCCTTGGAAATTCACCGGCCAACAAATTGTCGGAGGTGGTGGAACCCTGATCCGTAAATCCCTGTGCTGTCATTTGTTTCTCCTTAAATTAAAGAGGCGATGCGCTGAGCAACCGCCTCCGGGGTTTCATTGTCGGCTTCCGCCGCCGGACGGATGTCCGGATTCTTAATTGCCGCCATGGCCTGTTCAAAAGCGCTTTCCCGATGAGTGGGAACAGTCGCCAAAATCTCCAGGATATCATCTGCCGCCAAATCCGTTTTTGTCAGCAGCAGTTTGGCCGTGTTCTCCTTTCCTTGGGAGACCTCAGAGGCAAAGACTTGCGCCATGCGTTCCCGTTCCATGCGCCGAATATCCTCGGCGCTCGTTTTTTCATTGTCATTCATGAATATTTTCTCCGTTTGTTGAAAATTAAAGCCTGCGATTATCGCCTCAAACGAGGACAACCCGTCCGCCAGACCGTTGCGAACGGCATATTGGCCGACAGCCACATCGCCGGCACCAAAATTTTTAACCACATCCATCGCTGTGATACCGCGGTTGCGGGCAATTTTGGCGATAAAAACCTCCGCCAGTTCATCAACCCTTGCCTGAATTTTGGCTCTGCCTTCTTCCGTGTTAATGTCCGGACGCTTGTTGGGGCTTTGAGAAGAAACGATTTCTATTGTTTTGCCATCATCATTCTTTTCAAAAACAGAAACCACTCCGATAGAACCAAGCACCGCCGTATCGGAAGCCAAAATCTTGTCGCAGGCGGAGGCAATCCAGTATGCCCCGGAACAACAGGCTCCGGACGCATATGCGACAATCGGCTTTTTCCCTCTCGCCTGAAAAATCATGTCCGCCAGCTCCGAACAGCCGTTGACTTCACCGCCCGGACTGTCAATATCAAGCAAAATGGCTTTAACTTCAGGATGTTGCAACGCTTTGTTAAAGTCCCGGGCCAGCAGTTCATACGAAGTTGCGCCGCAAATCCTTGTCATCAGGTTGGCATAGCGAAACAACGGGCCGGACACTTTAAGAACAGCAACGCCGTCTCTGATTGAGGCGGCGTTGGCATCTTTCATATCTTTTCCCATCTCCCGGGCTATGGCTTCAGGCGTTTTGCGGCTTTCCTTCGCGATCTCCGCCATCGTTCCCATCATCTCCGGCGTCATCGCCCAAATGCTCCTGTTTAGTATTTTCATTGATCAACCCCATTTCCTTAAGTTTATTTTTTTCCCGAACCCGTTGTTCGACCACTTCCTCCCAATCCAGTCCCTGAGAGGCGCACTCGTTTTCCAGCGTGGACAAACCGATTTCCATGCGGAGTTGGCAGGCCTGCGCTTCCTTAACCGGATCAACCCAACCGCGCCCCGGACCAATCCATTTACATCGGGTGTAGGCGTAGCGGTTTTCATAAAAATCCGGCGCATCCACCAAGCCTTTGTTGACCATTTCTTCAAGCCACAATTCATAGACCGGTGTTGCCCAATAGTCTGCCAGCCATTGCCGCCGTCCGTTAAAATAGCGCCATGCCTCCAACAATGCCGACCTCGCTGAGGAATAATTGGTTTTGGAAAAGTCCTTCAGCAACAATTCATACGGGATGTTTAATCCCGTGCCGATATGTCGGAGTAAATTCTCCACAAAGCTTCCATAAGCGGAGTTGGGCCGGCTTGGCGTAAACGGCGCAACCTTGTCTCCGGGAAATATCGGAATAATGGAGCCGCCCTCCAACTTAACCTGCCAATCTTTCTTGGCGTTCAAATAATCATCGCTGGAACCGCCGAACAATTCATTTAATTCTTCGCCACCCATCGGTGTTTCGATAAAAGCGGCAATCATCGCGTTGACAATCGCTGCCTGCAATTCGGAACGCTCATAATGGTCAAGCATTTTAAACATCGGCATAATCGAGGAAAGGATAGGTTTTCCTCGGGTCTGTCCAATACGGCTGACGTCATGAACATGCAACACCCGCCGCCGGCCGAAAGGTGTAAAAGTTGGAACACGCTCCCATTCCAGTGAAGACATCCAATAATCCCCCGGATGTTCTTTTAATATATGGTAAGCGATCGGAGCGCCAAAACGGTCAATCTCCACGCCGCCGCGCAACATTTTTGTATCGGTGCTGTTATTCGGATTGGAAAGTCTGTCAGGTTCGATTAGCCGAATGGTGGTAGCAACCGGACGTTCCGGCAGCCACAAAGCCAACGCCAGCGCTTCGCCGTTAATCAAACAGGATTTAAAAACCTGCGTTGTCAGTCCATGAAAATTGAGACTTTGCGCCGCATCACACATAAAAGTCTCCGACCAGGAGCGCCACAACCCCTCAACTTTGGCCTGCCATTCCTCCTCCCAATCCTTGGTTTTGCCTAAAAGCTTATAGTCAGGCTTGGCGGAAAGACGAAAACCCGTGCCGACAATGTTGTCAGTCAGCGTCTGCATCGCACCGCTGGCAATCCCGTGGTTGCGGGACAAATCTCTGGAACGGGCGACCATTGTGGAAAGTTCGGGCAAAAGGTCGCTGTCCGCCGAACCCCGTCCGGGTTGCCACGAGGCAATCTCCCTCAACGTCTGCGATGCCGCTTTATGTGATGTGTCTGCCATGATTTTCCTTGATAAATAAAAACAATTCTGTTAATAAAATGCAAAATTAACCTAAATGAAAGATTCAAAATGAAAATAGATACATTATTAAAAACAGAAGATGATAACTTTTTTCACTCTTTATACTTTTATTATAATCCAAATGATGAACATATTGATGAAATATTAAAAGTTTTATATTTGACTGAAGCTCAAGTAATTCAGTTAAAATCCCCATATTCAGTTCGCAAAGATCATAACAATCCGTCTCCGATAAAAAATCATATTCATCTTTTCAAAAACGGAAATAATTTTTTATCAATGAATCAAGATGGAACAGCGCACGATGGAATGTCTGGACGAATTCCCAATAAAATTATAAAACAGCTAAAACAAATATGCCCTGATTATAAATTTCCTGAGAATAGAATAGTAGAAGCATCAAATGATAATGTAGATTGGAAGCTTTTTATAGAACTAGTTAAGTTAGCAGAAAATCGCTAAAAACTCACCCTTATAATCCGTCTTCTTCCAACACCTGTTCCCTCAGCCGCCGCAATCTGCGACTTAAGGCTTAAGATGTAGGCTTCCAAGGCGGTTCGGCTCGTTTGATTGTAGGTCACAGAGCCGAAATTCCCCACGTTGACCGAGACTTCTTTTGTCCCGGTCAACAATTGGTGGTACGCATCTTCAGCCTCTGCCAGTCTGGTTTTTAATATCTCCTTATCTATAGCCATGGATCATCCACCTTTGTCGTTTTCATCTGTATAAATCTTGCCGGTTTCTTTTTCGGCTTAGCCTCGGGATTTGCCGGAATAAGAGCCTCCAACTCAGCCCAGGCTTTTTCACTCATGCGGTCAAGACCGTAAATAGCCGCGCCGGCTCGGGCGTAAACCCGACAGTCCAAAGCCTCGTTGCGCCGTGCGGGATCTTTTTCCCAAACCGGTTTCGGATAGCCGTTGCTTATTCTGACCACCTGCCGCTCCGCTGTCAGCTGTTTGAAATATTCCTCGGCATACTGCGGAAAATGGCAGCGTCCAAACTGCGAGGCATCCTCGCCAACACGTTCCATCCTGAGCCAACGGTACAGCTCGGTTTTAATAACCGGACCGGACACATTCCATACTTTCAGTCCCTTTTTCCTGGTGTCGGCCTTGGACGTGGACAACAACATCGCCATGTCCCGGCTCTGACCCTTGACCGCAACCACTGTCCTCGGCTGACTTGCTCTCGCGCCGTTGCCTCCCCAAACAGCTTGGCTGAACTGCCTTACAAACGAATAAACATCCTGCGTTGCATATCCGGAATCAACGCACATCACCCGTATCGGCAATGTTACGCCGCTTTCATGCGGATAATCTTTTGTCAGCACATTTTCAAGTTTGCGCCAGACTTCCGGTCGGGCGGTGTCTCCGTCTAAAACAAAATACTCTACCGACCAGCTCTGTTTCTGCCGTCCCCAAGCGACAACTTCGCATTCAATACGGTCTTTTTGAATATCAACACCAGCGGTTAAAAACAATCCGCCGTAAGGAACAGTCCCGATCGGATAAGTTTCTCTGGCTTCATACAGACGCTGCCATTCCGGTGCATCGCTTTCCGCCTCAAAGGTCTCACCCAGGATGGTGTTTTGAAAGCCCTGCATCAGGCTTGGATTTTTCTTGGTTTTCTCATAAATAGCCACGCATTCTTTCCACGACAGCCACCCAATCGGCGAATACAGGGACGACAAATGGAAACCAGCCGTCACACCATCGCTGGATGCGGTTGCCTGCCAGCGGCCGTTGGCCAGCATCTGGGTTTTGTAATGTTCACCGATATGTCCGCCGCAATGCTCGCACACATAGAACACATTGCCGTCTTTCGCCTGTATCTGTTTCCATTCCAGCCGCTGATAAACGCCGCAGAAAGGACAGGGCACAAAGAAATAGCGCTTGTCGGAGTTTTCAAACTCCCGCTCAATGTTGGACAGGCCTTTGATCGTCGGCGTGGACACCAGAAAAATCTTTTTTCTTTTGTTGAATGTAGCGGTTCGACGTTCCGCCAGCAAAATCGGATCGCCTTCGCCGTCAATATCCTGCGGATAGCCGTCAATCTCATCCATAAACAGATACCGCGCCGGCATGGAACGTAGTCCCACCGCTGAGTTTGCTCCGGTCATCACCAACACGCCGCCCGGAAAATCTTTGGATAACATAGTGTTGCCGCTGTCCCGGGAACGCGCCGGAGCCACCAGTTTTTTTAGTTCCGGACAATCCTCAATCAGAGGATCTATGCGTTGTTTGGAATTACGCTTGGCCATTTCCACCGTTGGCGACACCGCCATAATCGGCCCCGGCGCTTTATGCATGACATATCCCAGCCAGTTGTTGCCGCATTCCGTGCCTCCGATTTGCGCGCCTTTCATAAACACCACCTTTTGAATAGGGCTTTTCGGCGACAGGCAGTCCATAATCTCTTTCAAATACGGCGTTCTGTCTGTCCGCCAGCGCCCCGGTTCCGATGCCGACTTGCTGGAAAGAACGCGGTATTTATCTGCCCATTCCGACACCGGCATGTATGAATCCGGTTCCACGCCCTTGAAAAATTCATCCTCAATATAGCCCTTCGCGTCAAAGCTCCCGGTCGATAAGTTCTCTGCTTTCGGAGAGGAGTTTCCGTATGTATTCATCCAACACCACCGCCGTCTTATGTTCATCCGCGCCGAGTTCAGCCGCGATTAACGCCCCATAGCGGGTGGAAAAGCCGGAAAACAAATCCCGCAAAGCTCTCCCGAGGTTAAATGCGTACTGTCCGGCCTTTTTGCGGTCGATTGTTTCTCCCGTTACCATTTTGAGTTTTGCTTTGGCTAGCATCGCCCGATAATAAATATCCGCTGTTTTGGCCTGCTGAAAGGTTGAAAAATTCTGCCGCCCGCCGCCGGATAATTCCGGCTGAACCTCAAACAGTGGATCAGCCTTGCGGCTTTTGGCCGGATCGGTATTCATAAACCATTCCCTGTTGGCTTCATCCACATCGATTTTACCGTCCGGCGTTTTATGAATACGCCCCGAGGCAATCGCCGTTTGCACGGCGTTCAACCGTACGCCCCGAATTCTGGCATATTCCCGAAGTGACACCTTCCGTCCCATTTATTCTCCTTAATTTGCTTTGGCCATATATAAATAAAGCGTACAATATCCCGCCGGAATTAATTTCAGCGCACCAAAGCCGATATTCAGGCATTGTCAGGCATTTTTGCGCCCAAAGGAAAACGAGGCAGATAGCCTCGTTTCCTCAAGCCTGCATGCGGATTTAGAAAGAAAGGATAATTAATTAAGTCCCCGCAACGGCTTAAATGTTAATAGACACGGCTGGAGGGGAGCTTACGCTCCCCATACCGGCTAAAGCTTGCTTACATCATAACCAAGAGCCGTTAACACCCGTTTTTTCTCCTCTTCTGAGGGATTATCTTCGTACCAACACCATGCGTCACTTTCCGATAAATACCCCTTAGGCGGAATTTTGACTATGTTTAATTCTTTTAAAACTTCCAAAAGTTCATCCAATCTGGACAATTCATGGCATATTAACTCTTCGATAATGTTTTTATTTTTCATGGCTTAATCCTTTCTTTTAAGTTACCGCTTCGGCATCCATACCTCTGCTTACATTACAATGAATGCTTGGAAAACCTCAGAAGTCCAGTCAATTCTGCATTATTTTTCAGGAAAGTTGCGGGGCGGACCGCGCCCCGCTTATCTCTCAGTCCTCCCATTCGGGGATCAGGTCGCCACTGTCAAGGTCGGGATTGTAGCCTGTAAAGTTCTCGGTGCTTAATCTGACCCCGCCGACCGCTTGGATAACTATCCCGTATTTTAAGCTCAGCGCCTTTAATTCTTTACAAAAATCCCGATACTTTTGAGGGATGATATCCTGATAGGCCATCTCATCAACATAATACCTGTAGTCCTCGATAATGCGTTCTTTGGTTAACCGGCGGTCTGCTATTTTTATAAAGGTTTCGACATTCGTCCTGATCTCCTCCATATAGCTGTCGGCGATATGTCTTCCCCAGCGGCTGTCCATAAGTTTCTGGGTTTCTTCAGGAGTAAGTCCTGAATTCTTCTGGATAAGTTTGGCAGTCTCATTCCATAATCTGGTCATGTCCTTTTTATGTTTAAGATAACCTTCCGCCGTTCCCCAGAATCCCCATTCTTTATTTTCTGTTTCTAAAATCGTAGTCATTGTTTTATCCTTTCTTTCAATTTATTGTAGAGTTTTTATCATCTTTACAACACAATGAATGCTTGGAAATAAAGGAAAGTCCAGTTAATTCTGCATTATTTTTGAAAAAAGTTGCGGGGTGCGATACACCCCGCCCAAAAACTTAATCAACGTTAAACCATTCCATACAGGTTGCAAGCAAATGGTCGTAATTACCACTTGTCGCTTCTTTACAGAAGGCTTCTCGTTCTTCTGGGGTTAATCTGGCCCGCCGCATCGCCTCAAGGCATCTGCCGAGTATACTAAATGCATTACTGTCAAGACCAATTAATTGTACATGGATTTCTGGGTATTTTACTTCATTTTCCATTATTTTATCCTTTCTTTCAATTTATTGTAGAGTTTTCATCCTCTTTACAACACAATGAATGCTTGGAAATAAGGGAAAGTCCAGTTAATTCTGCATTATTTTTTCATTATAACAAATTGAATTATAATGATATTTTTGAAATAACGGGTTTGTTGGCGATAATTCGGCCGCTTAAAGGGATACAACTTTTTTCTCGTACAATATACCGCTTGATTGACTATTCAAACTTTCTGCATGACTTTCAAAGAGTTGCGCTTTTTGGCTCGTGTACTCTTCCCAGCGGCGGACAATCACATCGCAAAACTTCGGATCAAGCTCAATCAAACGGGCTTTACGCCCGGTTTTCTCGGCCGCGATAATCGTGGAACCGGAGCCGCCGAAGCCGTCCAACACGATGTCTCCCAATTTTGAACTGTTATTTATGGCTCTTTCCACTAGTTCCACCGGTTTCATCGTTGGATGCAGATCGTTTTTGACCGGTTTGTTGTACGTCCAGACATCGGATTGATCACGATCGCCGCACCAGTAGTGTTTTTGATTGGCATTCCAACCATACAAAATCGGTTCATACTGCCGCTGATAATCCGCCCGTCCAAGTGTGAAAGTGTTTTTGGCCCAGATGATAAAAGTCGACCATTTGCCACCGGCAGAGATAAAAGCATTGTAAAGAGTATGAAGTTCACTGGAACTCATACAGATATACACGGCTCCCTTGTTGAACATCATAAGGTTGGACAGGCTGTCAGCTAGAAATTGTGCAAAACCATCGCCGAGATTATCATTCATAATTTTACGCCCGCCAAGCGTTCCGGCATGATAACGCAGACTGTCTTTCATGGTTGAACCATAGTTTACATTATACGGAGGATCGGTAAAAATCATGGCCGCAACATCATCCTGCATCAGTTTTTTGACATCGTCATATATGGTGGTATCGCCGCACAGCAGACGGTGTTCGCCTAAAAGCCAGATATCACCAGGCTTGGTCACCGCTTCTTCAGGAACTTCCGGCACTTCTTCCTCATTGGCATCAGAAGAAGTTTCCTGCTCGCCGAAAGCATCCAGTTCTTTTAATTCCTCTTCAGAAAATCCCAAAATATCAAGGTTAAACTCCAGTTCGCCCAGTTCTTTCATCTCCAGCGCCAGCATCTCCCCATCCCAGCCGGCATTTAGAGCGATTTTATTATCGGCGATGACCAACGCCCGCCGCTGAATCTCGGTCAGATGCGGTAGACGGATGACTGGAACTTCTTTTAATCCCATGCGTTGAGCCGCAAGCAATCTGCCATGCCCGGCAATAATGACATCATCCACACCAATCAAAATCGGATTGGTAAAGCCGAACTCTTTGATGCTGGCGGCAATCTGGGCGATTTGCTCATCGTTATGTGTGCGCGAGTTGCGCGCGTAGGGGATGAGCTTATCCACCGGATAATTCTCTTGGAATTCCATAAATTTCTCCGTAAAAAAACAAAAGTGACCAGACAAAAACACGGGGCGACCAGCCGCCCAAAACAAAATATCTCCGAAAACCTTATTTTGCTTGGTTTTCAGAGATATACCGACCAGTAAACAAAAACGCCTGCCGCTGGAATTGCGCCGCGGCTTGCGCCCCCGCATACGATTTAATCGCAGGAAGGACCCGCGGGTTTAATTTCTATTTAGAACACTAATAACAACCTGCTTTACAGTTTCCATTTCTTCAGGTTTACTCTCTGCAATCAAAATAGTCAGAGTGGCAAGAGTTGCATTGTTAATAATTGGTTCTCCGTTTTTATAAAGCATACCGTTCTTTTGCATAAAATAGAGAAAGCAATTTGCGCCAATACGTTTGTTACCATCGGAAAAGCTATGATTTTTTACAATCAAATACAGTAGCATTGCCGCTTTTTCTTCCAAAGACGGATAACAGTCTTTTCCTCCAAAAGTCTGATAAATCTGACGGACGGAACTATTAAAGCTGTCATCTTTGGGGTTGGCAAAAATATCCGAACCAAATTCCGGTTTCATTTTATCAATGACATTTAAGAATTCTGGAACGTCAATAAACACAGCTTCTTTAACTGTATTGCCCGCACGATCCAATTGTTTGTTGTCAAAGTCGTCAAGCAAAGTTAACCCGCTGGCAAACTCACTCATTAGTTTAGTCAGTTGTTGTGCATCGTCTAAATTATGTGCTTGAGTTTCTACACAGCGGTTAAGCAGGTCGATGCTATGTTGCAGTTGTTTAATTTGTTCAGTCTTTTCCCGTAACCTTTTTTCATTAACGGCAAAACCCTTTACAAGATAATCTTTTAATTTTTGTGTCGCCCAAATACGAAATTGTGTACCTCGAACACTCTTAACGCGATAACCAACAGAAATAATAGCATTAAGGTTGTAGTAATCAATATTACGTTCAACCTTACGTTTACCTTCAGTTTGAACTATCCGGAATTTCCGGATAGTTGAATCTTTTTCCAATTCACCTTCAGAAAAAACATTATTTATATGTTCATTGATAGTACGAACATCTTTTTCAAACAACGTAGCCATTTGCTTCTGGCTTAGCCAGACAGTATCATTTTCAAGCCGGACATCAATATCAGTTTGACCGTCTTGGGTTTGATATATAACAATATTGTTTTCCATAACGTTCTCCGGAGTCTACTTCGCATTAGTGTAAAGACGATATGCTTAAAATTTCCTAAATTTATTATATCTATAAGAATCCTTCCCGACATGACCTCGCGAACACAGGCTTATTCAGCCCAAGCTCGGTAATAATTTCGGACGATTTCTTATTAATCTGCAAAGAATGTTCAATGACCACACCATGCTTAACTGTTTTCACAACAGCGTTCGGTAATTCTGACCGGCCGATACAGGATGAAAGGTAAACAAAACACTCGTCATTATCTTGCAAATATTCCAATGCCAGTTTACGGGCATAAAAATTAAGTGTCACATCGGCTTTGCTGGCATCCTTTGTCCATGGACTTCCGCCGCCGATCGGACAAGCCGTTCCATAAAAATCGCACGCAAGCTTCCGACCGGTCACGCCGCAATCGGCCACGGATGAATGATATTTATATGTTCCCGTGCCATTGACAATAATATTTTTCGGCTCCTCTCCCAATGCCAAAACAATAAAAGTCGTCAGATCAACGTCTTTAAGCATCGGAACAGCCACAACCGCCGTTTCCACACCGCCAAGCTCATCAAGTGTAATCTGCGTTTTGATGTCAATGCCCAGGTGGATGTTTTGCAAAGCATACTCATATAAGGCGTTGCATAATTTTTTGGCCAGATATTGTTCGCGGCTGATGTTGCCCGTACCCTGACAAGCGTAACCGACAAATACCCCCTGATCACCCCAGCCGTCTTGTTCAACTCCTTGTGAAATATCTGCCGACTGTTTGCCGATAAGATTGATAATCTGCAGTTTCTCGGGATTAATAGCGTAATTTCCCCAACGATGGCTGTAAAACTTATCGTACCCGATTTCCGCCAGCGCTTCGGTAACATAAAAATTAATTCTTGCCAGGTTTACATCACCCGTGATTTCACCGCCCAACACAACCGTGTTATCTTTTACCATCACTTCAACGGCATATTTGACCGCCGCGTCTTGTTCAATCATCCTGTCTAAAATATAAGACGAAATATAATCCGCCATTTTGTCAGGGTGTCCAAGCGACACCGCTTCCGCAGTTTTTTTCATCGCCGCTCCTTTATCAAGTATAAAAAAGGCCCGTAGGCGATATACCTGCGGACTCTAAAAAAATATCAAAAAGGGCGGATTGTTCACCTCCGCCCCGATTATACCTGTTTTTATAAACTATTTTTTCAAATTTGTCTTGCTTGATTTTGTCGCGACAATTGATAAACTAATAACGAATAGGATAATCTTTTAAATATACAGGTTTTTGAAACTTCTTTTTTTTTCGAAGTTTATTTTTGATATGTTCATTAGAAAGATGTACATCATGGGGAGCCTCTGGTCCTATCCATTTATTAAATAGAGCATAATATTCGTAATAACTAATCCAAGCTAATGCCCAACAAACTATTGTATCAACAATATTATATCCAGAACGCCATTGCCAAAATTGATCACTATATAAACACAGTGAATTTGACTGACGAGCATAAGTATGTGGGTATGTACCAGATAAAAAATTAGGTTCTACTATCCATACACGGGGGGACCAATTTTTTTCATAATTAATACAAAGTGTATATGGTTTTTCTTGAAAATTCGATAATACTGTAATTTCGCAAATAATAAAATGCCCACGTTTTCCCCAACGGCAACGTGAGCCTTTTATACTCCATAAATCCCTAAAAGATTTTTGAAAATAATCAATTTTAGGATAATACAAAGTTATTCATCCCCATAAAAAGATGTCGTGGTACCAGAACCTACGGCAACACTTTTTAACGTTGCTGTAGAATGGTCAACTTTTAACGAACGATCTCTAAAATTTTTATCAAATTCAACAATCTTACTTTCTAGAGTTCTATTTTCTAAAATTTTTTGTCGTCCACCTTCAACAAAAGCCTGCAATTCATCTTTTCCAATAATTTCGTATCGTTTAAGATACTCTTGATGTTCAAAAGTTTCTTTTGTAAACTTTTTACTCTCATCTTCAATAAGTAAAACTCCAATTTTTTCAAAATTATCTTTATCGGGAGAAGAACACATTATCTCAAAACACCCTGTTTCCCAAGAAACCCATGATGACTTATCCGAATTGTCAGTTTTTACAATCAGAAAAGTTTTAGACCGAGACATCGCATCTTTTACCCTGTCAGCAACTTGATCTCGAGACATTCCACAATCCTCATCCCAGTCAATATAGGCTGACAAACCAAAATGATCTTCTAAATAAGTTCGAAGTTTTTGTATTAAAACTTTATCTTTTGAACTATGAGATATAAACACATCATAATTGCTCTGCTTACCATGAACTGAAGCATTGCAAACCCGACAATTCCGATCTTCTGCAAAATTCTTACTAAGTTGAATATCTGCAAAATCTTTTACATTAAAATAAGTAGTCACGAGATAGTCCCTTAAATAGTACAAATGTTAGAACACAATGAAGTCTTAAGTGCTGTATAGTTAGCAATAATTCCTAATAAGAACAATAGGATAAATGTAACAAAATATAAAAGCAGCGACAACGATTTCATTACCGACCACATAGATATTTCATTTTTTATCGCTCTAATATCTAGATCAAATAAATCACATTCTCCAGATAATGCTTGGTTATATTTTTTTCGAAAACAACGCTCTAAAAACAAATAATATGCATCAATCAGATAAAAAGCAATTGTCACAACAAATGCCACCCCAAGACTTTTGTTGCCAGAATGGTTCAAGCAAAAAAGGAGAAGTCCTCCTAAAGAAATTACAAACCAATTCTTAATTGAAAAAGAATGTGAGGCAAGACGGGAAATAATCCCTTCAATCATCTCTAAATATTTAATTTTATCATTATCCACCGATAAACAGTCCTTACTAAAAAATATACAACTAATATTTATCTAGGTAACAAAAAATAAAAAAGCAATACCCCCTTGAAAAAAGAATCAAAAATCTTATTTTTAAGCAATTTTCACAAAAATTTTTATCAACGCTTTTTCATAATGCCGACAAAGATTGCTCCGATGTAAACCAAATTCATAGCTTAAAATCTTCCAAGGAATTCTACCTCCACGTTTCCAAACTAGTTTGCGTTCCCAGGGCTCTAAGACCTCAAGCCATTCTAAAACCTCATCCATTTGGGTAATTTGTTCTGAAGTTGGACGAACTTTTATAGTTTTTTTATCCATTAATACTAATTCTTGTGAAGTATAAATGATATCAAGCTTGGTCAAGCGATATCCCTGAGCTTTGACAGGAGGCAAAAGTTTCATCGTATAAACCGCACTTTCGATCCTATTTTTAATTTCATCGATTGTAATATCAGCCATTTTGCACCACCTTTATCTTGCCGAGCACATCCGAACAAACATTCGCCAGAGTCTCCATCTCCGAATAAGCGATGCCGTTTTCCTTGCAAAACCATTTCCGAACCGCCTTTTTCCAGTCCACGGCAATGTATTTTTTACCGTTCATCCAACCGCGTGCCTCATTCCAGCGCACAAAAGCAGCCGGATCTATCGTGTAACCGCTTTCCTGACAATACGCCGCCACGTCATCTACAGTCGGTGCACCGGCGTAAACAGGCTTATCCACAACCTCCGACCCTTTATCTTTATCTACAGATTCACATACATATACCGATTCATTCTCCGATTCATCTGATGGGGATGTTGGCACATTTGCTTGCTCTTTGTTGGAACTTTGCTTTGATTTTGCTTGACGTTTGCTGTTTTTTTGCTTGGCGCTGGCTTGACGCTTTTCACGGACTTCCAAATACTTGGCATTGTTTTTCTCAATTGTTTCCTGAATTAATGAAAAACGCTTTTTTACCGGGTCTGATAATTTAAAAGAAACATCTCCGTAAAAATTTTTTTCACACAGCGCAATTATTAAATCAGCTATCTGACTTTTCTTAAAGTTATGCACAGCCGCAAGGAAATCCGCCGGATACAAAACAAAGGATGTTTTTTTATCCATTTTGCCCTCCGTCTTTGGAAGCCTTCTTTATATTTTTAATGCCCTGTATCCATTCCAGCGCCAAACTTGTGCGTTTGACCTCGTCTTGTATCATTTTTTCCAAACGGTCGAGAGCAGACATTTCCAGATCCAACAAATAAATGACTGGAATTTTGCGTATCTCTTCCGTGATATAAACCGTGCGATCGTTTTTTCTCATGGCTGTTCCTTCCAAAATTTGTTAATGACAACAGGAACACCCGCTGAAAATCAAAAATCGTTTCCGTTATTTTAATTTTTTTCTCATTTTTTCAAAAAAGCCGTAAATAGTCTTTTTACTGACATGCAGATCTCTGGAAATCTGATCAATGCTGTCGCCGCATAGAATATGCTTTACAATCTCTTTTTCCTTAGGTTCGGCACTATTCATAATTTCACTGACAATCAACCGCGTTTCCGTGTTTTCCGCAAAAGAAAACTCCTCATCAGCGTCATAGTCGGCCAATGAGGAGTATAAGAAATCGCGGCGATGGTATCTTTGCGTTAACAGGTTCGTGGCGTATTGCTTTATGGAATGCACCACTAAAGCCTCGTCCACATCATGAGCATTGTAAAACCGCTTCAAATAAAAAAGCAACAGCTCTTGAATTAAATCTTCCCGATCTTCATAAGAAAAGATCGGGGTTGACAACAATCTGCGAATTTGCGATAAAATTGTTATGCGGACATACTGAGGTAGTCCGTTAAAAATATTCAAGTTCATTGATAAGCCCCGTTAAATAATTGAATAGAGGCTTATTTTCAGGTTTAATACACTTGCGTGCAATATACAGATAAAACAATTACAAGTTGAAAGCGTGTCATAGATAAGGACTTGACATTATTTTAATAAAATGTTGCTTGTGTAAAAATCTGTGTACTATCAAAAACTGAAGCCATACTTTAATCGCTGCTGAGACCAAAGCAATGGAATTTCCGATTCTAAAATTTTACGAAGGGAAAGTGTTTTGGGATAAACGCCATCCACAATGGCCGTCACAATATCCGGAGCAAGATACGTCATGCGCAACACTTTGCCGACATATTCACGGCTCAGACCTTCGCTCTTTGCCAAATCTTCGATAAACAGGTTTTCTTTTTTCATTTTATCCTGCCAAACAAAAGCTTTTATCAATGCCAAATATAATGGATTATTTTCGTCAGGTTTATATTTCTCGGGAGCGAATATTTTCAGTGAGCCGCGTTTCCGGCGTAAGCAGACGCGGTATAAAATCTCGTTTCTTTCACCGTTAATATTATTGGGAAACAAATCGTCTTTCATTTTATCGTCCATCAAACTGACGGCCAGTTCTGTATACATAATTTTGATACGATCAACATCCACGCTGATTTTTTGAACAAGCATAATCAATAGTTGGCGTAAAGTAATGGAAGACAGTCTCTGAATAAAATCATCACCATCCTTTAATTTGGAAATAATTTGCACATCTTTAATATCAGGACGTATGATTTTTGCCTGTTCTATCAATCCGGAAAGGATTTTAGGCGATTTGATAATGCCTGCAATTTGCCGCAAGACGAAATTATCCATCTCGCCGGCGGGAATGCTTCCTATCTTGCAATTATTAAAGCCTTCTTTAACCGCACGGAAAGAGGTATAATATTCGTAAACTTTATTCTTTTTATTGGATTTCGTGGAAATCATCGCCGCCTGACAACAATCGCAATAAATAAGCCCTTTAAGCAGAGCATGTTCAACAAAACGAGACGGCGCAAGTCTGCCGACGCGGTTCTGGCTTTTGATTTTTTGAACTTCATCAAATAATTCCTGTGAAATGATTGCATGATGCTGACCATCGTAAACCTTGTCTTTATGAGGAACTTTGCCGATATAAAGCACGTTTTTCAACATGCTGCTCACGCGCATATGGGTGAATTTACCATTTCCCTTGCTTAATGTGGTGTAACCATTGTTGTTTAGCCATTCCGCCACCGCAACTTCTGAACGAAAAATCAGATACTTTTCAAAAGCTAAACGCACAATTTTTGCTTCCTCGGGAATAATCTCCAATTTTTTATTCACGGAAACATAACCAAGCGGTAAAACACCACCCATCCACATGCCCTTCTTTTTGGAAGCGTCCACTTTATCCCTGATGCGCTCGGTAATAACCTCCCGCTCAAATTGAGCAAAAGAAAGTAAAACATTCAGCGTCAGGCGCCCCATGGAATCATAAGTGTTAAAATTCTGCGTCACTGACACAAAAGAACATTGATTGCGGTCGAAAATTTCGACAAGTTTTGAAAAATCAATCAGCGAACGTGTCAGTCTGTCGATTTTATAAACAACAATCATATCAACCATTCCAGCTTCAACATCTCTTAAAAGCTGTTGCAAAGCCGGACGTTTCAATGTGCCGCCGGAAAAACCGCCATCGTCATAATGGGTGGGGATGATTTCCCAGCCTTGATAAGCCTGGCTTTTAATGTAGTTTTCACCGGATTCCCGTTGTGCTTCCAGCGTGTTAAATTCTTTTTCCAAACCATCTTCCGTTGATTTTCGGGTATAAACGGCACATCGTATGGTTTTCATTTATTTTCTCCCAATCCAAAGAAAAAGCGTCCGGAAATTCGTTTGCCCGTGATTTTTAAAGCAACCGCGGACAGACTTTTGTAATAAATTCCCTCAAATTGGAAACCGGCGGTGGAAACAATGACATTATATTCTTTTCCGCGATAGATCTTAACCAGACGGGTTCCAACCGGAGGAAGTCCCGTGCCATCGTTGTCCTCGGCGTACTTCAAAACCGTTTTGCCAAGCAATAGGCTTTTAATATGTTCCGGAACACCGCCATAGGCGAGTTCTTGCATTCGATAGGCAAGTCTGGGAATATAAAAACGCTTGGTTTTCCAAATCGGCTCACTGTCAAAATATTGCCGCCACATTTCTTTTAACTCGCCAACACTCATATCGTTGAGCCGTAAAACGTCAGTTTCCACCATTTTCAACTCCTTTCTCAACAACATGAATGCTCTTTATTCTCTTATTATCCAGTCCTTTCTGCGGCAAAACCGGACTATTTTTTCCATCAATCAAAACCAAAAGTTCCGGCAGTAAAAGTTGTATGATTTTTTGAATGTCTGTCATTTTGAACCTCCGACAGGATCACCCGTATAAAATCAAAAACCGTTTCCAAAAATTTTCAAAAAACGCATCAGATTGAAATTAAAAGAAAAATATTTGTATCAATATAATTGCCTCTTATACAAAGAGAACCAAAAGATGAAGTTGGGTCAAAAAGCGCCTGTGGAAACAATAAAAACATGGTAATCTCTTGAAGGGCGTTGTTTGGGCTGTTCAGACCTTCAAAAAAGTATATATTTGGGGTGTTTTGAACCGATTTTGGCAAAAAAATAAAGACACAGGAGAATAGGGCGCGACCATCAAAATAAAAGATGAATCCCGCAGTTTCTTTAACTTTTCAAGGTATTCGGGATACAAAAAAAGAGGAAGTATAAACTTCCTCTTTTCTAACTGGTTGCGGGGGAAGGATTTGAACCAACGACCTTCAGGTTATGAGCCTGACGAGCTACCGGGCTGCTCTACCCCGCGATATATGAACGCTGCCTGAACAACAAACAGACATATAACCCTAAAAAAAATAGTTGTCAATAATAATTTTTAATATTTTGCAATTTTTTTGCCCGATGGTATAACGAAAGCATAAATTTGCCAAACCTTGATAAGGAAAATGACTATGCAGGAAACCGTATCCGCGGAAGAAAAGGATATTACCCGCAATCCCGACCGCAAACTGGGCATCGTTGCCGGCGGCGGCGAGTTGCCCAAGCGGCTGATAGACTGGTGCCGTGCGCACAATCGCCCGTATTATGCTCTGGCTATTCATGCCAATGCCGATGAAAAGATTTTTACTAAAGACGTGGCGCACGAATGGATACGGATAGGGCAGGCCGGCACCGGATTTAAACGCTTTAAGGAAGAGGGCGTTAAGGAAATCGTTCTGATAGGCACCATTAAACGGCCGACGTTTTCCGAACTGGTGCCGGATTTGCGCACCGCGGCGTTTTTTGCCAAACTCGGCGCCAAAGCTTTGGGCGATGACGGTATTCTCCGTGCCTTGGTAAAAGAAATCGAGGCCGACGGGATGAAAGTCGTCGGCATTCAGGAAGTTGTTCCGGATTTGCTGGCGCACGAAGGCGTGCTGACCAAAAAGAAGCCTGATAAAGCTGATGAAGAAGATATTCGCCGCGGCGTAGAAGTAGCTTCCGCTTTGGGCAAGCTTGATGTCGGCCAGTCGGTTATTGTCCAGCAGGGGCTGGTTTTAGGCGCTGAGGGAATAGAGGGAACCGACAGGCTGATTAAAAGGTGCGCCGATTATGTGCGCAAAGGAAAGGCCCCGATACTTGTAAAACTGCGCAAGCCGCAGCAGGATATGCGCATCGACCTGCCGACCATCGGCACGCGCACGGTGGAAAACGCGCATAAAAGCGGCCTGAAAGGGATAGCCGTCCACGCCGGTAACACCCTGATAGTCAATGAGCCGGAAGTGATAAGGCTGGCAAACGAGTATGGCCTGTTCATCAAAGGCATAATTCCGTCGGAGTATGAAGCATGAAAATATATCTGATAGCCGGGGAACCGTCGGGAGATATGCTCGGCGCCCGTTTAATGCACGCGTTGAAAGGACTTGCGCCGGAGGCGGAATTTGCCGGCGTCGGCGGTGAAAATATGAAAGAGGAGGGGCTTAAATCCCTGTTTGACATCAGCGACCTGGCGGTTATGGGGCTGGCGGAGGTTATTCCGAGCATTCCGAAAGTTCTGCGCCGCATTCGCGAAACCGTCGCTGACATCGCCGCCCAAAAGCCGGACATTGTCGTTACCATAGACAGCTGGAGCTTTTCCTCCCGCGTGCATAAAGCCCTGCGCCGCCAAAAGATTAAAGTGCCGCAGATGCATTATGTCGCGCCGCAGGTCTGGGCGTGGAAAAAGGGACGGGCCAAAACGATGTATAAGTATGTAGACCGCCTGCTGACACTGTTTCCGAACGAACCGGCATATTTTATCCCCCATCATCTGCCGTCGGATTTTGTCGGGCATCCGGTAATCGAAAATACGGTGCCGGAAACGGCGGCGGAAGAATTTTGCCGCAAGTCGGGTATTTCACCTGATAAGCGGATTGTCCTGATTTTGCCCGGTTCGCGCCATAACGAGGTCAGCCGCCTGTTGCCGGTGTTCCTGGAAGCCGCCGCGCTGCTGCGGCAAAAATACGCCGACTTGCAGTTTGTCCTGCCCACAGTCAAGACCGTAGAGCAGCAGGTGCGCCGTATGGTGGCGGAAAACGGCGCCGATGATGTGATGATTGTCGCTGGCAGAGAGGAACGCAACGGGGCGAGGGCAGCCGCCTCAGCGGCAATGGCGGCGTCTGGAACCGTGTCTCTGGAACTGGCGATAATGAAAATCCCGCATATCATCGCTTATAAGGTTGCGCCGCTGACGGCGTGGCTGGCGCGCCACCTGCTGAAAATCCGTTCCGTCAACCTGCCCAATATCCTGATGAACGATAGTATTGTGCCTGAGCTTCTGCAGGAAGCATGCACGCCTGAAAACGTGGCGGGCGAGGTGGCGAAATTTCTGGATACGGAAAATGCAGCCCCGCGTACCCAATTTCAAAATAAAATGGAAGAGCTGCGCTGCCTGATGGGCGCGGGCAAAATAAACCCGAGCCGCCGTGCTGCGGAAATCGTGCTGCGGGAGATAAATGGCGCCAACGCCTCATCTGCTGCCCTAGACGCTTCCATCACGCCAATTTTCGCCGGTTCGGACGCTTCCACCACGCCAATTTCCGCCGGTTCGGACACCTCCGCGGCACCGCATAAAATCCCTGAACCCGCCGCCCGCGTTGCTCCCGAAAGGCTGTCCGCCCCGGCACCTCGGACACCGGAGGCATAATCCAGTGAGGTGGTGGCTCCGCAAACAATGGCTGCGGTTGAAGCTGTATGCGGCCGAAAATTATCAAAACGAGGCGGAAAGCCTGATAATCTGGTATGCGGTAGCTTTTGCATCCGGCGCGGCGTTTTACTTTGCGTTGCCGCTGGAACTGTCGGCCTGGGTGATTGTCGGCTATCTTGAAGCCGTGCTGCTGTTGTTATGGCTGACGCGCCGCCGGGACGGGCAGTTCAAGCTCCTGACGTATGCCGCGGTATTTTTGCTCGGGCTGAGCATGGCCAAGGCCGATGCGATGTACCGTGCCCGCAATTTGGAACATGACTTGCCTGAAATCAGCTATTTGCGCGGCCGGGTTAAGGATATGGATTATAATTCCAACAACCGCCCGCGGCTGTTGTTGTCCGATGTCAATAATTTCGAGCGGGACTTGAAAGGCGATTTCCGCATCAGCCTGAATTTTTCCGAACCATGGCTGAAACCCGGCGTCTGCGTTGAGCTTGTCGCCAAGCTGCCGCAGGGATTTACGCCCAACCCGCTGAGCAACTATAAGTTTGACCGAGCTAACTTCTATAAAGGCTTGAGCGCTGTCGGCTATACTGTCGGCCCCGTATTTCAGGTAGAATGCCCCGCCGTGGCGGCAAACCCGGCAGCGGATACGATAACCCGTATTCGGACGTACATCAAGGAGCTGATTGACGCCAACACTCCCAAAGACGCCGGCGCCATCGCCAAAGCGCTGACCATCGGCGACCGCAGCACGATTTCCGAACAACTGAATAACGATTACCGCACCTCGGGTCTGGCGCATTTCCTTTCTATTTCCGGAATGCACATGAGCATTATTGCGCTCTTGGTCTTTTTCCTGATACGTGCAACCCTGTTTCCGTTGGGCGAAGGGCGGTACGATTTGCGCAAACCCGCCGCCGTCGTATCCGTTTTCTTTACGTTTGCGTATTTTCTTATTTCCGGGCAGAGTGTTTCCTGCATCCGCGCGTTCGTGATGACGACGCTGGTTTTGGTTGCCGTTTTGTTTAACCGCCGTGCCGTCTCGCTGCGCCTGTGGGCGTTTGCGGTGCTGGTCGTCGTCGCCATAACGCCCGAAGCGGTTGTGTCGCCCGGGTTTCTGATGTCTTTTGCCGCCGTGCTCGGCCTGGTTGCTTTTTATGAAAAGAACGCCGCCCGGCTGCACCGCTGGCTGGACAGCCGCAGCCTGTTCGGAAAGTTCGTTGCTTATATGGCCGGGCTTTTGGTATCGGATTTGGTTGCCAGCCTGATGACGCTGCCGTACGGCGTCTATTATTTCAGCCAGATTTCGGTCTATACCAGCCTCGGCAACCTGCTGGCGGGGCCGGTCATCGGTTTCTGGGTTATGCCTGCGCTGTTGTTGTTTCTGATAAGCCTGCCGTTCGGGCTTGGTGCTTATGCTGTCAGGCCGTTTGCCGCCGGCATCGACGTAATCAACCAAATCACCGCATGGGTAGCGGCGCTGCCCGGCGCCAAGGCGGGCGAGGGCGTCGGAACCCTGCCGGACTGGGGCATACTGTTGCTGACGTTCGGCTTGCTCTGGCTCTGTATCTGGCAGGCAAAATGGCGTTTCTGGGGGATTGCCGGGATAGTCGCCGGCGTTGTCAGCATCTGTTTCAGCCCGCGCCCGGATTTTGTCTTCGACGCCAAAGGCACGACGTATGCCTACAGAAACCCTGCCGGAAAACTGGTCGCCTCCCGTTATCATAAAAACAAATTTCTGGAAAAAATGTGGACCGGCACCAAAACCAAAGGCAAATACGCCGTTCCCGCCGGCGACCCGGTTGTCTGCAATAAACAAAGCTGCATCTATAAAGGGCGGATAGAGTTTTCTTTGGGACAGGTAAAGCTGGACGGGCGGAAAATACCGCTGCGCGACGGCGGCTTTGTCAACCTGACGACCGGCGTCTGTTATTACCGCCCCGAAACCGGCCGGCTCTGGAACCGAACCGCTTTGGAACCGGGCAGCTCAGAGCCAAACAACTCTGGAACCGCAGCTGATTAGTGCCCGACCTCGTTTATGATTTTCCGGAATTTCTCCGCTCTCAGCTCCGCTGTAAAATGCCGCAACCCGGCATAGAAAAAGGCTCTGCTCCGTTATGGAACAAAGCCTCTTTTTCTGTCATGATTGCTTTTGCCTGTTGGTGAGCTGCGGTTTAGGGCTGTCCGTTCCACACAAGGTCGTAAACCAACAGGTCTTCGGCCGAACCCTTCAATTTTAGCAGGTCATGCGATTTCTTTTCCAGCTGTACCTGGCTGATATACTGGCGCAGGGCGCAGTGATCTTCCGTTTTAATAAGCATACATTCAACTTCCGCCCATTTAATCGGCGCGCGATAATTCCCGGTTTTCTCTGCATAACGTTCCCTCAGCATATAACTGACAACCTCCGCCGTAATGCTGCGGCCAAACTGAAAAACAGCTTCACAAAGCGCACTGTCGGCATATAAACCATGTCTTGCAATATAAAACCGGACTTCATTCAAATTTCCCCGCTTCAAAAAAGCTTCAAAAGGTTCAATTTCCAACCAGTGATGGGCAATATAGCTCATAATTTCTTCATGGTTGCCACGGCTGATAAGAGCTAGTTCTTCGTCAATACTCAGACATTTGCAACCTTTAACGTAGCTTACAATGGCTGTATGCTTGCCATCTTTGATTAATGTAAGAAAATCCATAGCATAAAAATTTTAATAACACAAAAAATGAACATAATTCTATAATATCTCTCGTGTTCATACCATACAATATTTTTTTGTCAATATGTTTCTATAGCTTTTTATCCGCGGTTCGTTTTATCCCACTCGTGATTTTTTTTGTTAAAGACTACTTTTTAATGTTATGTATAATTTCTTGGAATTTCTCCGCAGCCTGTTCTGCCGTAAAATACCTCAGCGTGATTTCTCTTGCCCGTGCCGCCTTTTCCCGCCGTTCCGGCTCGTGAGCCGGGTCAAGGTAATAGCGTACCAGCCGCGCCAGCTCATCGCCGTTTTTGTACATTAGCACGCTGTCGCCGTATATCGCTTCAATCTCGGGCATATAGTCGGAGATGACCAGCGTTCCGCAGGCTGTCGCATCAAAAATCCGGTTGCTGATAAAACCGAATCTTTTCATTCCCTCGCGCGTATCGTTGAGGACGATTTTGGCTGAGCTGTAATATTTGCGTAAAATCCGGTTGTCGGCATAGTTTGCTTTTGCCGTTCCAATCGGCCATTTCGGACCGTAAACGTCGACCGCGATGCCGCGCTGTTGCAGAAAAGGCACCGCCGTGCGGTAAAACGTGTTTGCCCCGACAAATAAAACATCACTTTTCAGGCTTTCTTCAAAATCAGGATAAAACCGTGCCGTATCGGTAAATTGCGGAATATAATGCGCCGGAATGCCTTTTGCCCGCAGCTGCTCTGTCAGTTTCTGCGACGCCGTTGCCAAAGCGTCTGCCTGGCGGGCACTCTCGGCAACAGTCTCCAGATATGCCTCGTCCGTGGGAAGAAGCTCCCGCCGCCCGTCTTCGCCAAACTGGGCATAGGCAAGATAGATGATGTTTGTTCTGGCGCTGAGGTCGTCCGCAAACGGCGGCAGAAATCCGCGCAGGAGAATGTTCGTTTCCGCCGGATATTTGTACAGGGAATTATAGAACGTCAGGTCAACCTTTGCGCCGCCCCGCGTCAGCCCCTCCGCCAAATCGGAAGCCAGCGCATAGTCTCCGGCGGTATAATGCCCGATTGCCGTCGGAATGTCTATATTGATACTGCTTTTCTCCGATGGCAGAAAAATGCTGCCGGGGCGTTTATACTGGTCAGGCTGCATCGCCAGAGCCTGCCGGACGCGCTTTCCGGCGCTTTCTGCCGAATATTCCCGCCGCGCCAGCTGTGCTGCTTTTGCCGCGCGTTTTTGAACCGGCAGCCTGATGTCTTGTTTCTTCTCTGCCTGTTCAACTTCTGCTGCCATCTTTTCCGCGCCTGACTTGTCAGTGTAAAAGCTTACTCTGTCGTTAAACAGGTTGACGGTATCCTCTTTGGGCCATATCCATGGCACAATTAATGGAATTTCCCTCGCGGCTGCGGCTAAAAACAGCGGATGTATGTCGAGTGTCTGCGTACCGAGAGCAGTCTTTTCCGCAAAAATCGCCTTTTGCTGCGGCATTTCCCTCATCATCTGCGCCGCCTGTTCCGGTTTGTCAAGCTCATAGCGGCGATAGGGCAGGGCTTTTTCTCGCAAAATATCTTCAATAAAAGGCGGATATCCAACGATGGCAAAAAACATTCCGCCTCCGCGGTGTTTTTCTGCGATATGGCTTTTCTGCAGCATCTCAGAAGCGGCTCCGTTATATTCGGCATCAGCCTCGTTATATTCAGAAGTATCCTCTCTATATTCGGCATCAGCCCCGTTATATTCAGAAGTGCCCTCTCTATATTCGGCATCAGCCTTGCTATATCCGGAAACGACCGCCTTTTCATCAGGCAGGTAAAATAGCGGCATATATGCCGCCTGAATTCCCGCATTTTGCAGATACGTCCGCAACAGGGGCGTTGATGCCCAAACGGCATAATATTTTTCCAGCCCGCCGGTCATTATGCCCTGTCTTGATCCAAGCCATAGAATGGCGCAACGCTTGGCGTCGTCGCTGATATCCGGGGCTTCGCTGTCCGAAAACCAGTTTCCGGCATATATGCGGATATTTTTGCAACTCGCCGCCGCACCGGCCGCTGTATGCGCGGCTTCATTTGTCCGTCCGTTTGCCGTATCATTGGCCGCTTCCGCCAATATGTCAGCATAAGGCTTTAAAAAAGGCGGAATATTTTCTGCTGTTTGAAAATACGCTTTTTCAACCTTTGGCGCGGTTTTTCCGGCAATCAGCAACAATCTCCCGGAAAACAATGCCGCTCCCGTCAGAACGGCCAAACCTCCCGCAGCCAATAAAACCTTGCGTGCCGCTCGTTTCATCTTCTTCCCGCAGCCCTTCATGCCAGAGGTTATTTTCCGGCTGCCGCCGCGCCGGAGGATACTTTTGCCGCATCGGAAACTGCTTTGACGGCTTTGTCAACCTGTTCCATAATCTCTTTTTCGGAAACTCTCTGCCCGCTGAGCGTTTTTAAAACGCCGAGCATCTGCCCCTGTGCCGCTTTTATCTGTTCGGGCGTTAATTTGGCGTCTTGCCCTTCAATAAGAACCTTGTCCATAATCAAATCAATCGCCGCCTTCTGTTGTGCCTGCTGAGACCAGTCTTCAAGCTTGGCGCCGGTAATTGCCAGCCATACGGCCAGCAGCGTCAGTGCCAGAAAACGGAATTTCCTGACAATCGGCAGATTGTCTTCGCCATAAATTTCGTCATTGTCATTCGGCGCGCCGTAAAAACCGTCGTTGAGGTCGGTTTCGCGCGACAACAGACGGATAAGCAAAACTGCCCAGCACAATACCAGTACCGCCGCGCCGGCAAGGCCGATAAAAAATCCGCTGGCGGCAAGCACGGTTCCGGGAATGAGATACAAGGCCGCATTTTTGTTAATGTCATGCAGGCGCCTTGCCGTAACCGCCACTGTCGGCAGCAGCGTCGCCAAGGCGAAGTAATACGGCAGAAGCGGCATCTCCGCATATTCGCCGACAAAATAAAGCGGTATCCACATAATTCCTGCCGCTGCGGCGTATCCCCAAAACTCCAGGCGCGATGCCCTTCCGCGAAACAGCAGGTATTTTTCGGTAATGCCGCGGATATAATAGTCAAATGCGTCGCCCCATGCTGCCCGCATGTTTTCTTTTTTTATTTTCGGCCGCTGCGGCTTTTGCGGGGCAGGGGACTTTTCCGCGTTGTCTCCGTCTTTTTTTTCGGGATCTTCCACCAGAATGTCTTTGTCTTTAACCAGCATTGTCTTCTCCCTCGCTTAAATTGTCCGTTTCGGCTTTATCATCAGTCGTATCCGCTTTTTTTTCTTTCATGCCGTTGGTATCGGCCGCCGCAAATCTGCCGGAAGCGTCTCGGCGCGGCAAGGCTTTTTCCGTTTCGTCCTTTGCCGTTCGGCTGTCCCGCCGTGTCTGCGGAAAGCAGTAAAAGAAGTCGTACATCTTAAAATACAAGATGCTGATGAAAACCAAAATCGCCGCTCGCACCAGCGATGCCAGAAAGACATTGACAAAGCTCAGCGCCAGCATGGAAAGCCACAATAGCAGGAACGTTCCCGCCACCACGGCCGCAATCCGCGGCAAATCGCCTTTCGTTTTGCTGTAAGCTGCAACAAGCGAGCGCTTTTTGCCCGTTATCTCTGAGACGAAAGCAAACGACGGAACGATAAAAAAGGCGATAAACAGGAAAAAGATAAAAATTCTTTTCGCCAGCAGCCAGGGCAGGCTCTCCAAAACTGCCGAAACCGCTGCCGGTCCGTGAACGGGAAACAGCCGGCCGATGATGTGGATGCCGACGTTAATCGCCAACGACGAAACAAAAATCGACAGCACAAACAGGACAATCGCCAGCAAAAAGCGCAGCCCTGCCGCCGTAAAGACTTCTCTGTCCCATAAAATCCGCTGTTTATAGTAGCACCCCGCAGCGAAATAAAAGAACAGATAGTTATACGCCAGCGAAACGCCCCAGAAAGACGAAGAGCCGAATATCATCGGCAGCAGGCTGCCCAAAAAGTAAAAAATCGTCAAAAAGGCAAAGGCGAATAAATGGCTCGCAACATAACGGTACGCATTTCTGTAAACTTTTTTAATTGACAGTTTTTCCTGCATTTTCAACCTGCTCTTTATGTTTTTTAAAGCGTTATATCCCAAAACTCCTGTAATAATATGAAACACCGCATTTTTATTTCAGTGGCGGGCTTTGCCTTGATTTGGGCGGCGTACACCGCCTTTATTTCGGCTGCGGACTCTGCCTTTATTCTGCCGCAGGCTCGCTTTTATTTCGGGAGCGGCTCTGCTTCAGTTTGACTGCCAGCTCCGCCTTTATGACGGAGCTGATCCGCTTCCTTTTATTTGCTGCGTTTGTTCATATATTCCGTCAGCCAGTGGATATTATACTGCCCGTCGATAAATTCGTTTTGCGAAATTATCTCCTGATGCAGCGGAATAGTTGTTTTGACGCCCATGATGATAAACTCTTCCAGCGCGCGGCGCAGGCGCATCAGAGCCGCATTGCGCGTTTTGGCGTGGACGATGAGTTTGGCAATCATGCTGTCATAGTACGGCGGAATCGAATACCCGGAATAAATTTCCGAATCGACGCGGATTCCCAGACCGCCCGGCGCGTGCCATTCGGTAATTTTGCCGGGGCAGGGCGCAAACGTTTCCGGATCTTCCGCATTGATACGGCATTCAATCGCATGCCCGCGAAATTGAATATCGTCCTGCGTATAGCCGAGTGCAGCGCCCGAAGCGATGCGAATTTGCTCTTTGACGATGTCGATGCCGGAAACGGCTTCGGTAATCGGGTGTTCAACCTGCAGGCGGGTATTCATTTCCAGGAAATAGAATTTTCCGTCTTCAAACATAAATTCAAGCGTGCCTGCATTTTGGTAGCCGATTTTCTTAATCGCGTTGCAGACAATATCGCCGATTTCCTTGCGTTGCGACTGGTTCAGTGCCGGCGACGGGCATTCTTCGATAACTTTCTGGTGGTTGCGCTGAATCGAACAGTCGCGCTCGCCCAAATGCACTACGTTGCCGTACTTGTCCGCCAGTACCTGCATCTCGATATGCCGCGGATGCTGCAGGTATTTTTCCATATAAACTACGTCGGACGGGAACGCCGCTTTGGCTTCGGCGCGTGCCATCGTATAGGCTTCGGCGATTTCGTCGTCGTTAAAGGCCGTTTTCATGCCTTTGCCGCCGCCGCCGTCTTTGGCTTTGATGATGACCGGATAGCCGATTTTATTCGCCCATTCCTTGGCATGTTCAATGCTTTCCAGCGCAGGAGACCCCGGCGTAACCGGCAGCCCGGCCTCAATGGCCGCTTTGCGCGCGGTGATTTTGTCGCCCAAAAGGCGCATCTGTTCGGCAGTCGGCCCGATAAAGGTTATGCCGTGTTTTTCGACCATTTCGGCGAAGTCGGCGTTTTCGGACAAGAACCCGTATCCTGGGTGGATGGCGTCCGCGCCGGTAATCAGCGCCGCGGAAATAATCGCCGGTTTGTTCAGATACGAGTCGGACGAACGTGCCGGGCCGATGCAGACGGCTTCGTCAGCCAGACGGACATGCATCGCGTTGGCGTCGGCTTCGGAATGCACGGCAACTGTCCTGATGCCCATTTCCCTGCAGGCTCTGTGGATTCTCAAAGCGATTTCGCCGCGGTTGGCAATTAAAACTTTTTCAAACATCAGATTGTTTCCTATTATTGTTGTTCCGAAATCTTACTCAATGACAACCAGAGGCTCGCCGTATTCGACCGGATCACCGGTTTCAACCAGAATTTTGACAACTTTGCCGCCTTTGTGCGCCTTAACCGGGTTAAAGGTTTTCATCGCTTCGACCAGGCAGACCGTATCGCCCTCGGCAACCGTATCGCCGGGCTTGACATAGTTTGGAGATTTCGGGTCGGCCGACAGGTAAACCACGCCGACCATTGGCGATTTGACGGCATTCGGGCTGTTAGTGTAATCGGTATCGCCCGCATCGGCGGAGTCCGCCGCTGCGGGCGA
>ENA-OURV01000028-OURV01000028.1-human-gut-metagenome-genome-assembly--contig:-NODE-28-length-108468-cov-5.600389_pt1 | contig 108468 bp, 84 predicted proteins | sample MGYA00242141_ERZ509072 | MGnify/ENA primary metagenome ERZ509072 (study PRJEB26280, sample SAMEA2338763) | human gut metagenome | biome: human gut; feature: human-associated habitat; material: faeces... | reverse complement strand
TGTGCTGCGGCGGACGCTGCGGTTTGCCGGGTTTGTGATGCTGCTGTTTTTGCTGTATGGCAGTCAAATCGGCACCCTGATCGGAGGAGACGCCTTTGCAGGACGGATGCTGCGGATCCTGGCACCGGTGATCCCCTTTATCTATCTGGAGATCGTGCTGGAGGGGATCCTGCGTGGCATGGGAAGGCAGAATTTTTCTTCCGTCAACTATCTTGCCGAGTATATGATCCGGATCTCCGTGCTGCTGATTTGTGTACCCATCTTTGGCTTTTACGGGATTCTTGCGTCCTATTATGCCAGCAACGTAATCGGCAATCTGGTGCGGCTCTGGATGGTGCGACGGCTTGCCGGCGGCATTCCCTGGGGTCCACTGCTGCTGCGGCCCGGAATTGCATTGTTTGCTGCCTGGCAGTGCGGCATGCTGCTGTGTGGGCTGCTGAGATTGTTTGCCCTGCCCTTGTGGGCGGAGCCTGCGGTGTTTCTGGTGCTGGGGGGCGCTGTGTATCTGTTCGTTCTCCAGGTGCTGGATTCCATGGAGCAGCAGAAAAAAACACGGAATGCATCTCTGCATTCCGTGTCCGGTTCCTTTACTGTGCAGACGTCTCCGTCTGCTTTGCCTCGTGATATTCCTGCTCGGTATTGACATTCCAAACGTTGTTTTTGTCGGTGATGCCCTTGCGGATGTTGTCCACTGCTTCAAAGGCGGTCGCCATGGAGTGATCCATGTTGTTGTACCGGTGCTGTCCGTTTCTGCCGATGCAGAACAGATTGTCATACCGGTTCAGATATGCGATCAGCTCATCCATATGATCGTAGGTGTCAAAGTATGCCGGGTATGCCTTCTTGACCTTTTCCCGGTGGGAATCCTGTACGTTGGCTGCACTGTGGATCACACCCATTTTGATCAGTTCCATGATGGCAAACTCTGTGCAGTCCTTGTCACTCATATTCCAGAAGTCGTCTCCCTCATTGCAGAAGTATTCCAGACCGATCCACACATGATGCTCCGGATCCGGCAGCATATAGGGGGACCAATTGTTGAAGATCTGGATTCTGCCCAGCTTCACGCCTACGTCCTGGACATAGATCCAGCAGTCCGGGGTAATGTTCCCCAGGGTCTTGATATCCGTGCCGTTGACCAGGTTCAGCTTGTCCACCAGCAGACCTACGGTGACGAAATCCCGGTAGGGGAGCCCGGCAGCAATCTGGGCAATGTCCGCCGGCACTGCATCCGGTGTGGACTGCATGCTGGCGATCAGATCCTTTACCGGCATGGAGGACAGGAAATAATCTCCGGCAATGATCTGCTCCGTGCCGTTTTCATCGGTGTATCCCAGGGAAACGATCTTTCCGTTTTCGGTATGTACTGCATGTACGGCGCTGTTCATGCGAATCTCTCCGCCCATTTCCCGGATCAGATCCGCTACGGTTTCCCACAACTGACCGGGGCCGAACTTCGGGTAGTAGAATTCCTCGATCAGGGAAGTCTCCACTTCTTTTTTGTTGCCGGAGGGCAGGATCTTGCCGAACATGTCCTTGATGACTGCCTTGATGGACAGACCCTTGACACGCTGCGCCCCCCAGGAGGCGGAGATCTCACGGGGATGTCTGCCCCAGAGCTTTTCGGTGTAGCCCTCAAAGAACATGGAGTACAGCACCTTGCCGAAGCGGTTGATGTAGAAATTCTCCAGAGAGGTTTCTTCCTGCTTGCTGACGGTGGACTTCATGTAGCTGCATCCTGCCTTGATGGTGGCGGACAAGCCCATGTTCTTGAAGGTCTGGGGCTTCATGCTGATGGGGTAGTCAAAGAATTTTTTCTGGTAGTAGATCCGGGATACCCGGTTCCGCACCAGCATGACCCGGTCGGTGGTTTCCGGATCAGGGCCGCCGGGTACGGTTTCGATCTGCCTGCCCAGCTTTTTGTAGTCATAGGGCAAAGCACCCTGGGTGGGCATGATCTCCTCCCACCACTTGGTGACACGGGCATCCTTGGAGAAGAACCGGTGTCCGCCGATGTCCATGCGCTTGCCGTTATACTTGACCGTCCGGGAAATACCGCCGATGGTGTTGCTTTCCTCCAGGATGGTGACCTGGTAGTCCTCATTTGCCTTGAGCAATTCATAAGCCGCCGTCAGTCCGGCAGGCCCTGCGCCGATGATTACAACCTGCTTCATGCTTTTCCTCCGTACAGAAATATTTTTCGTGCGGCAAAGTTCCAGATCAGAACCAGAACCGCCGCAATGACCTTTGCAACCAGAACCGGGATGTGCAGGGGTACCGTGCCGAGCCAGATGATGGCTTCCGTCAGACCCAGCCCGATGATACCGATGACAGTGTAGGAGAGGAACTCCAGCACTGTGCTTTTTACCTTTGCCCCGGTGGTGAATACCAGGAGCTTGGAGAGGATGAAGTTGACGATCAGCCCCATCACAAAGGCGATTGCCGTTGCCAGATATTCATTGATGCCGAATTTGTGGTACAGCAGTGCCAGAGTGCCGAAGTCGGCAACGAATGCAAGACCGCCAACAAATGCATAACGGAACAGCTGAATGAACAGGTTGTCCGACGGGGTGATCATCAATCCCTTCCAGTCCAGCCTGCGGATACAGCCAAGCAACTCCTTCATGTTTCCATACTCCTTTATATATCATTTTATCAGTATAGCACATATTTCACAAAAAGTCAAATCCCAGTGCACAGGAATTGCAGCAAAAAGGTGCAGCCTGTTCAGACTGCACCGATTATTTTAATTGTCGCTCAGATCGTAGGGTTCTTCTTCATTTTGGAGGGCGATGTCCAGGATCTTGCCGTAAAAGCCCAGGGGGTTTTTCATGATCCGTTCCCCCAGCAGCCTGGCTTGCCGCAGATCCGGCGCAAACATTTTCATATCCAGCAGATCGTCCCCGGTATCCAGACAACGCAGATGAACGTAATACCCCTTGTCCATGGGCTCGTAGGTGATCCGCACCTCGTTTTCATACTTCTGACGGGCGATGTACCGAAGCGCTGCCAGCACCAGCTTGTCCCGAAAGATCTTAGGCACATACTGCTTGAGCCGCAGTGCGCAAAGCTCTCCCTGGGGGGTCAGCATATAGCAGGCTTTCCCCTTTTTGTCCGGCTTTAACTCCAGAGAGCCGTTTTTTGTGAGAAAATCCAGGGAATCCTGATAGTAGAAATAGTTGATGATGCCGGTGGAAACGGCGATGTCGTATAGGGCATCCGGTGTGACCGGCTCTTTGATCCGATAGAGCAGATAACACAGCAGGATGTTGATCAGATGCAGATCGTTCAGCTCAATGTTGGTCAGATCGGCAGTGTTGTGTTCCATGCGGACGACTCCTCCCTCAAGTGAAATTGGGGTAATCCAGCATATGGGACAGCAGCGCCAGGTTCACCGCCGCCTCTACGCAGGGCACAGCCCGGGGCACGATGCAGGGATCGTGCCTGCCGTGAATATTGACCACTTCATTTTTCATGGCGCTGTAGTCCACAGTGGCCTGGGGTCGGGCAATGGAAGGCGTGGGCTTGATAGCCACCCGAAGGGTAATGGGCATACCGGAGGAGATGCCGCCCAGAATGCCCCCGTGGTTATTGGTACGGGTCTTGACGTGACCGTTTTCGTCCACATAAAATTCATCGTTGTTCTGACTGCCCACCATTTCTCCGGTCAGGAAGCCTGCACCAAATTCGATGCCCTTTACCGCAGGAATGCCGAATACTAGCTGGGAAATGGTGTTTTCCAGTCCGTCAAACATGGGGGATCCAATACCGGCAGGTACGTTCACGCTGGCGCATTCGATGATGCCCCCCAGGGATTCCTGCCCCAGCTGGGCGTTCTGGATATCCTCCCGCATTTTTTCGCCCTGTTCCGTGTTGATGACCGGGAAACCCTTGTAGCGCACTGCCAGCAGATCCTCCTTGCTCACGTTGGTTCTGTCAAATACCGCATCCTTGATACCGTGAATGGAGGCAATGTGGGCGCCGGTGTAGATGCCCCGACGTTCCAGAATCTGCCCACAGACTGCCCCGGCAAAGCACAGGGGAGCTGTCAGTCTGCCGGAAAAATGTCCGCCGCCCCGCACATCATTGAAGCCCCGATACCGGAGGGCACCGGTATAGTCCGCATGTCCCGGCCGGGCGAGCTTGGACAGGTTGGAATAATCCACCGAGTGGGTGTCTGTGTTCATGATTATGGCGCACAGAGGCGTGCCGGTGGTTTTGTTGTGGTACAGACCGGACATGATCTGTGGAATATCCAGTTCCGCCCGGGACGTGGTAGTCCCGTCCTTTTTCGGCGCTCTGCGAGCCAGAAAGCGTGCGATCTCCTCCAGGTCGATGGATTCCCCCGGAGGGAGATTGTCGATCACCACGCCGATGGCTGTGCCGTGGGATTCGCCGAATAAAGAGATGGAAATGCGGTTATTCCAAAGAGATGACATGTACCGTTCCTCCTAATTTTTGATAATCACTCCAGAAATCCGGATAGGACTTGCGTACCGCTTCTGCGCCCAGTATGGTAACAGGAGCAGTGCTGCGGGTAGCTGCCACAGCAAGGCTCATGGCGATCCGGTGATCTCCGCAGCTGTCCGCCGTGCCGCCGGTAAAAGCGGCGATGGGCTGGATCTCCAGTCCGTCCTCGGTCTGGCTCACCTGTCCGCCGATGGCGTTCAGCGCCGCTGCAATGGCTGCCAGCCGGTCACTTTCCTTGAACCGGAGCCGCTTTGCCCCGTAAATCCGGGAGGGCTTGCCGCAAAGGCATGCCAGCACAGTCAGCACCGGCACCAGATCCGGAATATCTGCGGCATACACAGAAAGACCGGAAGCGATTGTGTTCTCTTTAGTATAGCATAATTCCAGGAGGATTTCAACAATTTTTCGATCCCCCTGACAACTATTTTCCCACAGACCATCCACCCGGACATGACTGCCCAGGGCATTGGCGGTGAGAAAAAACGCCGCCTGCGAGTAATCCCCTTCAATGGCAAGGGACAGGGGCTGATACACGCCGCCCCCGGGGATCCGGTAGCCCTCCGGAGTTTTCTCGGTGGGGATGCCTGCCTGCCGGAGCAGCGCTGCGGTCATATCCACATAGGGGGCGGATTCCAGAGGGGAGGTCAGCTCCAGCCGTGAGTCCCCCTCCAGCAAGGGCAGTGCCAGCAGCAGTCCGGTCAGATACTGGGAGGATACATCCCCTTCCAGCTGAAAAACGCCGCTTTGCAGCTTGCCGGACATGTGTAGGGGAAGCAGAGCATCCTGCCGCTCCGGCTGAATGGATATACCCTTTTTCGGCAGTTCCCGCAGGTAGGCATCCAGGGGTCGGTAGGGCAGTCTGCCCTTGCCGATGATGGTACAGGTCAGCCCCAAGGCTGCTGCCACCGGAATGAGAAACCGGAGGGTGGAGCCGCTTTCACCGCAGTCCAGGGTAATGGGCTGTGTGGGTGGCTCCAGGATGCCGGTGACGGTGACGCTGCTGCCAGTCCGGGTGATCTTCGCCCCCATTTGCTGCAAGGCACCGATGGTGGCGGCAATATCCTCGGAATCGGACAAATTTGTCAGCCGGGAGGTACCCTTTGCCAGGGCAGCGCAGATCAGCGCCCGGTGTGCGGCGCTTTTGGATGCAGGAATGGACACGGTACCCTCCAGCAGTCCCGGTTCGATCACACAGTTCATAGGGATTCCTCCATCATCCGGCAGAAGTCCGGGAAGGACGCCTTCCGGATCTCTCCCTGACCGATTGCCGGGCATACTACATAGGACAGTTCACTGCCCATGCGCTTTTTGTCATGCCCGCACAGGGCAGTCAGCTCCTGCATGGGAGCGTCATAGTCCGTGGGCAGTCCATAGTTGCTTACGCAGCCGATCAGCCGGGCGGTCACGGCAGGGGCGGCTGTCCGGGCAGACAGCATGCACATGCCGGCTGCTACCGCCTGACCATGGGTGTAGGCAAATTCCGAATGCCGCTCAATGGCATGCCCCAGGGTATGACCGAAATTCAGCAGCATGCGCTCTCCCGTGTCAAATTCATCCTTGGCTACGATGTCCCGCTTGATGGTGACACACCGGGCAATGATCTCGTCCGCCTGGGGCAAAACATTGTCACTGTTGTGGGCATCCAGCAGGGCAAACAGCCCCGGATCCCGGATCATTCCATATTTGATCGCTTCTGCGATGCCATCGCTGAGAATATGTGCCGGCAGGGTTTTCAGCGTGTCCGGATCGCAGATCACCAGGCTGGGCTGCTTGAATGCCCCCACCAGGTTCTTGCCTCCAGGGATGTTGATGGCAGTTTTTCCGCCTACGGAGGAGTCAATCTGCGCCAGCAGAGTGGTGGGAATCTGAATGTACCGAATGCCCCGCAGGAAGGTGGCAGCCGCAAAGCCGGTGAGATCCCCCACAACGCCGCCGCCTAAGGCGATCAGACAGTCGGAGCGGGTGATGCCGGATTCACAGAGAAAATCGTAAAGCTTCAGCAGGGTGCCGCTGCATTTGGAGGCTTCCCCGTGAGGAAATACGAAGCATTCCGCCTTGCATCCTGCCATATCCAGCGCATGCAGCAGATCCTTGCGATACAGCTCGTCCACGGTATCATCCGTGACAATGGCAAAATGCCGGGTAACTGCCGCACCGGCAAGCAGGCTGCCGCACTGGCGGAGCAGACCATGCTCTACCAGTACGTCGTAATCCGTGCTTGCGTGTACGGAGATCCTGCGCATCAGCCAAGCTCCTTTCCGGAGAATGCTGCCTGCTTCTTCACTGCATCCATCACATCTCTGAACTGTTCAGGAGTCAGGGACTGAGCACCGTCTGACAGCGCCTTTGCCGGGTTGTTGTGAACCTCGATCATCAGAGCATTGGCACCGCATGCAATGGCAGCCAGGGACAGGGGCTTTACCAGAGTGGGGATGCCGGTTGCGTGGCTGGGATCCACCACGATGGGCAGGTGAGACATCTGACTGAGCAGCGGAACTGCTGCAAGATCCAGAGTGTTCCGGGTCTTGGTCTCGAAGGTGCGGATACCTCGTTCACAGAGGATCACGTTGTTGTTGCCTCCTGCCATGATGTACTCCGCAGACATGAGCAGCTCTTCCATTGTGTTGGCAAGACCACGCTTGAGCAGGATGGGCTTGTCGGAGTGCCCCAGCGCCTTCAGCAGCTCGAAGTTCTGCATGTTCCGGGCGCCTACCTGGATCAGGTCTACGTCAGCGAACAGATCCAGATGCTCGATGGCCATGATTTCAGTGACAATGGGCATGCCGGTTGCCTTCTTTGCCTTCAGCAGCAGTTCAATGCCGTCTGCGTGGAGCCCCTGGAATGCGTAAGGAGAGGTACGGGGCTTGAATGCGCCGCCCCGGAGCATGGTAGCGCCGGCAGCCTTTACAGCCTCTGCGGTCTCGATGATCTGATCCTCATTTTCCACGGAGCAGGGACCGGCAATCACCTGAAAATGCTTGCCGCCGATCTTCTTGCCGGCAATGTCCACGATGGTATCCTCCGGGTGGAACTTTCGGTTGCAGCTTTTGTACGGCTCCTGGACACGCTTGACGTCTGCAACCACAGGCTGTGCCCGGAGCAGATCGATATCGATCTTGCTGGTGTCGCCGATCAGACCGAAGATACTGTGCTGCTCACCGCTGATGTCTGCGATCTTTACATGGTAGCTGTTGAGCATGCTGATGAAACGATCCAGGTCTTCCTTCTTGGTGTTCTGCTTCAGAATGACGATCATGATAATTACCTCCTGCATTCAATAAAAAATGTCGCTGCTTCTGCAAGAACGCAAAAGCAGCGACATTGTATTTCTTGTGATGGTTTCGCAATGCACCTAGCTTTTCTGTTCTTTATCATATTTTGCAGCACAATAAAACCCCCGGCTAAAGTAAAAGCGAGAGTCAAACTGAAAATATGTAAAGATTGCAGAATGATTTGCCTGGTACATAGCAGAAGCCTTCCTTTCTTCAAAAATCAAAAATGGAACAATCAATCGTGCATGAATTTCTGTTTACATTGTAGCAGACGCTTTTTGATTTGTCAACGGTTTTTTATCGATTTTTTTATGAATTTGTACATATAGTTTATTTTATTGCACAAAAGTCCGACTGATCTTCTGTGCATTCTGCTGATTTTTTTAATAATATTCTGAAATTAGACGCATTTCTACTCGCTTTTACGTTATAATATATGAAGGCTTTAAAGCGTAAAAACTTTAAAGTACAAAAGTGAATGAGGAGAGTATGTCTATGGCTATCATGTATGCGAAACGATGCGGCGAGGTTGTGTATTATGTTTACAAATTCAAAAAACCTTATTTCGGTGTCAGTGTGACGCACCGGAACGGGGACACGGCAATCATCTCTGATTTTTCACCTACGCTGATGGAGGCAGTCAGCTTTGTGGAATACATTTTCCAGTCCTGCATACAACCGGTACAGCTGAAAGCTGCTGCACAGGAATACCGTGCCCTACAAAGCTGCTTCCGGGGGATACCGCCGGACCAGCTTTTCTGACAGGACGATCCGGTAGCAGATGTACAAAAACACAGGCTGCCGTCTTGCCTTTTCGGTCGGAATGTGGTATAATAGAAGCATAAAAAAGCAGTTCTTCCAGGAACTGCATAGAAAACGGCCTCACAGAGAGCAAGCATCTCTGCGGTGCCGGTTCAGGTCATGCTGTTTGGCATGACTCCGGGGAAGGGGTGACCGTTTTGCGCATTTTGCTGGTAGAGGACGAGATCGGCTTATCCGATGCATTGGTACAGATCCTTGCAAAGAATAAGTATATGACCGACGCCTGCTATGACGGTGTCAGCGGACTGGATAATGCATTAACCGGCATCCACGATGTGATCATTCTGGACATTATGCTGCCCGGAATGAACGGACTGGAGGTTCTGCGGGAGATCCGTCGGAACAAGCTGGAAACGCCTGTGATCCTGCTGACCGCAAAGGATGAGATCTCGGACAAGGTGACCGGTCTGGATTACGGTGCGGATGATTATATCACAAAGCCGTTCTCCACCGAGGAACTGTTGGCGCGGATCCGTTCTATCAGCCGGCGCAATCAGCATATGGTCGTGGAGAATGCGCTGACCTTCAGCGACATTACCCTCAATCTCTCCACATATGAGATGTTCTGCGGTGAGAAATCCATCAAGCTGGGACTCAAGGAGTTCTACATGATGGAGCTTTTGTTGCGTAATGGCAGCATTGTACTAAGCAAGGAGACCCTGATTGAAAAAATCTGGGGCTATGAATCTGATGTGGAATACAACAATGTGGAGGTATACATATCCTTTCTGCGCAAGAAGCTCACGCATATTGAATCCACTGTTTCCATCAAGACGGTGCGTGGCGTGGGATACTGCCTGGAAAGCAAACAGTACTGACGGGGCAATGCCGTTTTTCTGTACTGTCCCGGGAAAGGATAACAGCTTCGGCTGTGGTGATTGTTGTGATCCGGAAACTGAAACGGCGCTTTGTATTTGTCAACATGTCCATTCTGACCTGTCTGATGCTTGGCATTCAGATTGCGGTGTTTACTATGATGTATCGTTCGGAGGTGCGGGTATCCGAACAGATTATGGATCATGTTGCACAGAGCCATATGGACAAGGGCAGAGGAGAAAAGCCGCCGGAGCCGCGAGGGGATTCTCCCTCCGCATCCATGCCTGCAGGAAGTATACAGCTGGAGTATCATTGGCAGGAACAGACGGTTTCTGCTCTGACCTATGAGGATGCACAGCCGGAGGATCCCTCCGGACAGGGATGGGATGGAGACCAGCCGGAGGAAAACCAGGGACAGTGGAATGACCAGTGGCATTTTGACCGGTACGGCGCATGGCATCCATGGCCCCAGTATCCGGATAGACCCTATGATCCCTGGGGGCCCTGGGGACCACCGCCGGAGGAACCACAGGTAACGGAACCGGCGGTTACAGATGTGCCGCTCCCGACGGAAACCACTGCGGCACCTGTCCAGACGCAGGCGGAAACAGAGCCGGAAACAGAACCGCCGGTGCAGACCAGGGAACAGCCGGTGATTGTGACCCAGACTCCGGAGCCGGTTCCGGAGCCGACTCCTGCAACGGAGGCGCCTGTAGCGGATACCACGGAAACGGCACCGCCGGAAACAACGGCTGTGCCGGAAACCACCCGGCGCACCATGGCATCCATGGCGACTGCGGAGCCGGTGGACAAGGAAATGGGCATGTATATGCGCAATTCCGTGTATGTTTCTCTCAGCAGCAGCAACGTGATCGAAAGCGCCATGTCCCAGTTCGGGGTGGAGAATGATATGGACACCGTATCCCTTGCTGTCAGTCAGGTGCTGGAAAGCGGCAAGGAGCGGGGCACGATCAAGGTGGGGGATATCCACTACCGGTATTGCAAGACCCAGCCCGGCCCGGATCATTCCTATGGGGTGGTGCTGCTGGATCGTTCTGTGGAGCTTTCCACCCTGAGCCGCCTGTTGGTGATCTTTGTAATCATCGGCGTGGTAGGGCTGATGCTGATCTTTGTAATCAGTGTGGCGCTTGCCAACTGGACCATCCGACCCATTGAGCAGGCATGGGAAAAGCAGAAGCAGTTTGTGGCGGATGCATCCCATGAGCTGAAAACACCATTGGCGGTGATCTCTGCCAATACGGATGTGGTGCTGTCCAATCCCAACGATCTGGTGCATAACCAGGAGAAATTCCTCAATTACATTAAGGATGAAACCGTCCGCATGACCCGGCTGGTGGGCAATCTGCTGTTTATCGCCAAATCCGATGCCAAGCAGCTGAAGTCCGCCCCCCAGAGCTTTGATATGAGTGATCTGGTTTCCAGCGTATGCCTGGTGTTCGAGCCGTTGGCGTTTGAACAGGAAAAGACGCTGGAGACCTCGATCCAGGCGCATATATCCTATGTGGGGGATCAGGATCGGATCAAGCAGCTGCTGACCATCCTGCTGGACAATGCGTTGCTGCATTCTACGGAGCATGCCCACATTCAGGTATCCCTGAGCCAGGATTGTCAGCAAAAGATCCGGCTGGCGGTGTCCAACTCTGCACAGGACATTCCGCCGGATAAGCTGGAAAAGCTGTTTGACCGGTTTTACCGGCTGGATGAATCCCGGGCAAAGCGCACAGGCGGCTCCGGTCTGGGGCTGAATATTGCGCAGACCATCGTGCAGAACCATGGGGGTACCATTGTTGCCCACAGCGGGCAGGGCGTTGTGACCTTTATCACAACGCTGCCCTGACCGCAGCTGATTTCCCGAAAGGAACGTTTACGATGAAACAAGTGATCTTAGCATCAGCTTCCCCCCGGCGCCAGTCCCTGCTGAAGCTGGTGGTTCCGGATTTTTCGGTGTATCCGGCAGATATAGACGAGCAGCTCCCTGTCGGTATCCAGGCATGTGATGCGGCGGAGCATCTTGCAAAGCAGAAGGCAGCAGCGGTAGCTGCGGACTATCCGGACTCCATCGTGATCGGCTGTGACACGGTAGTAGTGATCGGGGATCAGATCCTGGGGAAGCCGACTGACCCGGAGGATTGCCGCCGGATGATGCACCTGCTGTCCAGCAAGACGCACCAGGTGTATACGGGTGTGGCGTTGCAGCAGGGGGATCGGCGCAGAAGCTTTACCGTGTGTACGGATGTACGGTTCTACGCCCTGTCCGACGGGGAGATCGACCGGTATATTGCCACAGGCGAACCATTTGACAAAGCCGGGGGCTATGGCATCCAGGGGTTGGGCGCCCTGTTGATTGAGGAAATTTGCGGGGACTACTACAACGTGGTGGGGCTGCCCATATCCCGATTGCTGCGGGAGCTTGCGGATTTTTCTGAATGGAGCGGCAGCGTATGAGCAGACAGTGCATCAGTCTGCTGCTGAGTACTGCCATGTTGACCGGTTTGTATGGTGCGCAAGCAGAGGCAGCATCCGGATTGACCTACAGCTTGCGTGCGAAGCAGCAGGTGTTTTATACGGAACAGCTTTCCAGCCAGGATATCTCCCTGACTGTTGCCATGCAGATTGCAGAGGATCCGGGTACAGCCGGGATCAATGCGGCGTTTGGGGCGGATGCGCCCCTGGAGATCAGGGGGCTGTCCTTTGCGGAGCCATACTGCTATGGTAGCGGCAGGGCAGGGGAAGAGGATCAGTGCCGGGTAACATCTCCCCAGTCTGCCAGACTCCTGTGGTATACCTCCAACAACGGGGCAAATGAAGTCATATACGATGAGGCACTGCCCTTTGCGATTCTGACAGTGGTGATCCCACAGGGCACACCTGCCGGGGAGTATCAAATTTCGTTTGATTCCGCAGAGACGGATGCCTGCAACCAGGATCGGGAACTGTTGTCTTGTACCCTGGAGGATCTGACGGTAACGGTGCTGGAGGGCAAGCCGGACTATCTGCGGGGTGATGCGGACGGCAATGGTACAGTGGAGGTTGCGGATGCTGTAGAGGTTCTGCAATACTGTGCAGAGGCTGCCGCCGGGCAAACGCCGGATCAGTCCTACGTCTGGCTTTGCGGTGCAGATGCAACCGAAAACGGCACAGTGGAGGTTGCGGATGCAGTTGCCATTCTGCAATACTGTGCCCGGACATTGGTGGAGCCGAATCCGCAATGGTGAATCAGCACGACCCATGGAATTCATGGGTCGTTTTTTGTATTCGGACGTATACTTGAGCCGGGTCTGCATATACTTTTTCAGAGGTGAAAAGGTATGAAGATCGAGGGGAAAAAGCTGCTGCTGGCTCTGGTGATCCCCCTGGGGGTAGGAGGCTTATCCGCCTGGGTGACCCGGGATGCCATGGAGCAGTATGGGGGGCTTGTCCAGCCGCCGCTTGCACCGCCCGGCTGGATCTTCCCGGTGGTGTGGGGCATATTGTTCGTCTTGATGGGCATTTCTTCTTATCTGATCCATACCGCCCAGGTGCTGCCCCAGCCCCGTGCCAGAGCCATGTACTGGTATTATGGACAACTGGCGGTGAATTTCTTCTGGAGCGTGCTGTTTTTCAATTTACAGGGCTATCTGGGGGCATTTATCTGGCTTTGCCTGCTGTGGGTATGGGTACTGATAATGATCCGTGGGTTTTGGCGGATCCGCCCGGTGGCAGGGCTTTTGCAGCTGCCCTATCTGGCGTGGATCACCTTTGCAGGATATCTGAACTTCGGTGTATGGTATCTGAATCGATAAAAACAGCGTCCCGTGGATTCCATGGGACGCTGTCTGTGTACTGTGGGATCATGTAGCTTCTTCCGGCAAGGGGATTGCCCGGTTCAGATGGAAGGAATACAGCACGGTTTCCTTCACGGGCTTCTGGTGCAGCAGTGCCAGGGTGCGCCGATACAGCAACAGCTGACGCTGATAGCGTTCCGTGAGCATCTCGCCCCCTTGTACATAGTCCGTTTTGTAATCCACGAGAACCAGTCCGTCCGGTTCCTCAAATACCAGATCCATAATGCCGCTGAGCATGGCGTTGGTGTCGTTGTACTGGGGCTGATCCGGCAGCTGCAAATCGCTGATCCGTACCAGAAATTTTCGCTCCCGCCACACATGCTCTGCCTGGCGGATCCGTTCATACAAGGGGGATGCAAAGAATGCCCGGATCCGGTTCAGATCCAGGGAATCCGCCTGCCGTCGGGTCAAATGTCCATCCTCCGTCAGGCGCTGCCGCTCCGCATCCGGATCCTGTGCAGCGACAGCAAAATCTGCGTATTGCAGGAACGCATGCAGGGCGGTACCCTTTTCCGCCCCGGTGAGGGCGGTTTCCTCCGCCATGAATCTGGGACGGCGCAGTGCCAGATTTACCGCATCCTCAACCTTGGACAGGGCGGAAACGCTGGTCTTGGATGGGATGCCCATGAGCCGGTCGTCATACACTGCTGCAAACTGCATCCGCAGGGCGGTGACCATGGCTGGATCCGGTTTTGGATATGCAGCAGGCGTCGGCGTATCCTGTTCCGTGGCATCGCTGCTGTCCTCCGGATGCAGGATCTCCATGGGCACAGCCGGCTGCAGGGGGCAGGGGGGCATCTGGCATGCTTCCCGGAGGGGGGCAGCATTTTCTGCGGTCAGCAGTGACATCCACAGCCAGTCCGCCATGCAGTTTGCTGAGGCGGCAATGGAAGGTGTCACCCTGCCGGATGCGGCAATGGCTGCACCAAGGCGAAATGCCTGTTTTTTGCGGGCATCATTCAGCCGCAGCGGCAAAAACAGCTTGTCCTTTGCCCGGGTCAGTGCCACATACAGCAGCCGCAGTTCCTCGCTTTTGGCGTAGCTTTCCCGCTGCATGGAAATGGCTGCATAGGGCAGGGTTTTGTACCGGGTATAAACAGTCGGATCCTGGAGCCGGAACCCGAAGCCATACTCCTGTAAAAACTGAAAGGCTACCCGATCATCCTGATGATTGAAATCTGTTTCGGATTCTGCCAGGAACACAAAGGGGAATTCCAGTCCCTTGGATTTGTGGATGGTTTTGATGGCTACCACGTCTTCCGAGCCGGAAACCGCAGTGCCGGGCTGAAAGTCCTTTCCCCGGGCAGAAACCTGTGCAATGTAATGCAGAAAGCCGGACAGCCCTCCACCGCTGGCAGTCTCATAGTTTCGGGCGTAGGTCAGCATCAGCCGCAGGTTTGCCTGCTTTTTTGCTCCGTCGCTGTACCGCTGCATCACCGAGAGGAAGTCCGTGCTTTCATAGATCCGCCGGATCAGCCGCTCCGGGGTGTCCTGCATGGCATACATCCGGAATGCCTGCAAGGCGTTGTAGAACCCCTTTGTCTTTTCGTACATGGCTCCGGTCAGCAACGGTTGGGCGTCTGCTGCGCCGGTTTCGCCGATGCCCCGGCAGATGGCAGCATACAGAGAGACTTTGGGCGCCAGCAGCCGCAGCTGGGTCAGCTCATCCATATCGAACCGGAACATGGGGGACAGGAGCACTGCCGCCATGGCTGTATCCTGGGGGGGATTGTCAATGATCCGCAGCAGATTCAGCAGCAGGGTGATCTCCCTGGCTTTCAGGTATGCCGCCGCTTCCTCGGAATAGGCAGCCACCCCCTGCTCTGCCAGCGCCTGGACGTAGACGCTGCCCTTTGCCTTGTTTCGCATGAGAATGCAGAAATCCCTTGGCGTACAGGGTCGGGTATGATTCGCTCCGTCGGACACAGGTGCGCCCTCCCGGAGCATCCGGGCAATACGCTTGGCGATGTATGCTGCCTCCGGGTTTGTATCTTGCTCTCCGTCTTCCAGCAGGGCGATCTCCGTATTCCTGGGGGTTTCCGCAAAGGCGGCGCCCTGATGCAGCGCTTCCTCACTGGTGTATGCCACCTCTCCAACCTGAGGGGTCATCAGCGTGCTGAACAGGAAGTTCACCATGGCGATGACTTCCGGACTGCTGCGGAAATTCCGGTTCAGCAGGATGCAGGCGTTTTCCCCATCATCCTTGCCGGTGTAGGGCTTGCATGCCTGCATGGTACGGATGAAATTCCGGGGATTTGCCAGCCGGAACCGGTAGATTGCCTGCTTCACATCCCCCACCATGAATAAGTTATCCCCGTTGGCAACAGCACTGCCCTTGTGGGAGATCAGCTTGAAGATCAGATCCTGCTTGTTGTTGGTGTCCTGAAATTCGTCGATCATGATGATCTGGTAAAACTCTGACAGCTCCTTGGCAAGTGCAGTTTGTTGGATGGTTCCGTCCGCCTGGCATGTTCCCAGCAGGGACAGGGCAAGCTGCTCCGCATCCGTAAAGCCAATGGCGTTTTTATCACACTTCATCTCCCAGAGCCGGTCGTCCAACTGCTGCAAAAACCCATGCAGCACCGGAATCAGCCTGCAATGGGCGTCCAGATCCTCCTGCCGGTGGCACAGCAGGGAAACAGCTTCTGTTTGCAGATCTTTCATGATCTTTTTCCCATCGTCCCGGAGCGCCTTTGCAAGCTCCCGCTTTTCCGGATCCGTACAGGTTTTGGTAACACGGGGAAAGGAGGCAAAGGACAGGGCGCTGAGCAGGGCGGCACACCGATCCGGATCCTTCTCTGTGCATGCCTTTAGCAGCAGGGTCAGCTGCTCCTGCTCGGTGATCAGAAATGCCGTCAGTTTTTCCTGATTTACCTCTGCGGACAGGCGGATCGCTTCATCCAGCCGCTGGATGCATGCAGCAATGGTCTGCCCCAGATTGTCCAGGTACATGTGGACAAAGGTGTCGTTCCGGTATTGTTCTGTCAGCTGCTCCATCCGCTGTAAACCAAAGGGCAGCCCCATGACGCATCGGTACAGCTCCGTCAGCAGGTTTTCCAGTTCTGCATCCGTCCGACCGCTGAACCGGTCGCACAGAAGCTGCATATCCCCCTGCCGTGCCGGGTCTGCGTACCATGCCTCCATGATGTCCGCCAGTCCCCGGCTGACCATCATGTTCATTTCCGTTTCCTCCAGGATCCGGAAGGTAGGAGTGATGTCCAATTCGGCACAGTGATCCCGGATCAGATCAAAGCAGAAAGAATGAATGGTACAGATCCTGGCGCATTGCAGCTGGCTTTGCTGCTGCCGCAGCCATACGTTCCGGGGATCCTGTGCGATGCACTGGGTCAGGGCATGCTCCAGCCGGGATTTCATCTCCGCTGCTGCATCATTAGTAAACGTTACCACAGCGAGCCGTGCGGCACTGACCGGATGCTCCGGATCCGTCAGCTGTCGGATCAGCCGCTCCACCAGCACAGAAGTTTTGCCGCTGCCTGCGGCGGCGGATACCAGGAAGGAGGCGCCCCGGGCATTGATCGCCTGCTGCTGCTCCGGTGTCCAGTTACGCATGTTCCGATTCCTCCTTCTCTTCGCCGGAGATCCGCTCCAGCATCTGTTCCTTTGCTGTTTTCTCATATGTGCGACAGGTCACATTGGGCACATTGCCGCAGATTTCCTTGCAGTCACAGTAGGCGCAGGGCGTCTTTTGCCCGATCACCAGCGGATCTGCCGGAATACGTCCCCCATACAGCTGCTCCGCCATGTCCGTCAGTACCTGTCTTGCATGCGTGCGCAGGTTGGCAAACTGCTCCCTTGTCAGGTATGCGGAGCTGCTGACAGATTTCAGCTTTGGTTCTCCCTCTCCCGGATCATCCTTTGCAAGCGTTGCCGGAATGTAGATGCCTGCAAGATGCTCCTCCATGGCGGTCAGCACACTGCGTTCCTTGAGCATGACGCCGTTCATCAGATACTGCTGATTGATGTAATCCTCCAGAGGGGCATTCTCCTGGCTGCGGCTACGACCACAGGGCAGTCCCCCGGCAGGCACATACAGCACGCCGGCGGGCACTGCCCCACCGTATTTACCCTCCGGCTCGGTGATGGAAAACAGGTACAGCAGCATCTGCATGTCAACCCCATACAGCAGCTTTCCCAGGTCGAATTCCTTCTTTCCGGTTTTGTAGTCGATGACCCGGATATACCGGGTACCGTTTTCCTCATACAGATCCACCCGGTCGATCTTGCCCCCCAAGATCAGTTGGATCCCGGAAGGAGTGGTAAGAGTTACCGGTATGCTGCCGTCCTGCCGGGATAGCTTCAGCTCCATGGATACGGGGCGGAATGCGGATTGGGAAAGCTCCTGCTGTAAATGCCGGATCAGGGGCGGAATGCTCCCGGTGATGCGCCGGTAGTTGCTTGCAAACCGGGCGTCCTTGCCGAAGCTGCCCCCCATTGCCTGTTCCAGATACTGTGCTGCATACTGCTCCACCCGGGCAGTGACCTCCGCTTCGGTCAGTGCGTTAAAGCTTTCCTTATCCGGACAGCCGGTCAGCAGCTGCTCCAGGCAGTAATGCACCAGATTGCCAGTTTCCAGCGGGTTGATTTCTTTTTTCTGATCCGCCCGGATGCCCAGTCCATAGTTCATATAATACTGGAAGGGGCACAGGTTATAGGTTTCCAACCTTGTGGCAGACAGATACAGCCGGTCTCCGAACAGCTGCCGGATCCGCTCCGTGTGGGCGATCCGATGCTCCGGCGTCAATGAAAGGGTGTCCAGGGACGCCAGCCGGGGACCGTACACCGGATCCGATGCCAGTGCTTCCCGGATGCTTGCACCCTCTGTTGTGTGCCGGTAAAAGCCCTGTACTGTCAGGTCGTAGGCGGCTCTCGGCGTGGCGGCATACATGCAGGGGTTCTCCTGCTCGGCGATCCGGAGCATGGGGGCATCGAACATATCCCGGATCTGCCGGATCAGGGCAGATGGACTGCGGCTGCTGCCGGCAGCGTCCGACAGGGGATAAAACAAATACAGCCCATCAGAGGCGGAGGACAGGGTTTTATAGGCGATCAGCCGCTCGTCCCCGATCAGCTGCTCCGTAGAACGGGAAAGAAACAGCTCCCGTGCCTCCAGCTGCTGCTTGTCCGCATCGGTAAACAGTCCGGTGCTGTGAACCTGACTGGGGAAGAAGCCTTCGCTGACCCCCAGTACAAACACATACTTGGGGGCATTCAGCCGGGCTGTTTCGGCGGACGCCACCAGCACCGCATCCAGAGACTGGGGGGGCGTACTGTAGCTGATCCGGCTCAGCAGCGCCTGCATCAGATCCCGGAACCGGGATGTGGGCAGCACCGCATCTCCCAGCACATTGCACAGTGCGTCCAGCACATCCGCCAGACTGCCCCACAGGGCTTTCAGGGCGGATGCCTCCGCTGTACAGCCAGCCTCCTGGTAATCCTGGGCGATGCCGCTGATGTTTCTTGGTACATTCATCCGGCAAAGGAACTGGTACAGTTCTTTGCAGAGTGTCCGCACATTCTGTCCCCGGCATGCCTCACGCAGCTGCATGATCGGCTCCACCAGTTCCCGGCGCAGCGCCTCCAGGTCGCTGTTTTCCTCCAGCCCGGCGGTGAAAGGCTCCAGCCACATCATGCCGTCCACGTTCCAGGTATAGCAGTAGGATTCCAACCGGGCAGTCCGTTCGCAGGAGATGCCAAGCAGACGGGTTTTTGCATACCGGAGCAGGGTCTCTGTCCGGGGACGTTTTTCGCTGATCAACTCCAGTACCCCGGACATGAGCTGCAGCAGGGCTGTATGCATGCAGGAGATTTTTCTGTCCAGGTGAAAGGGAATGGAATAGCGGATGCAGGCGGATTCCAGGATTCCTGCATATTCCTCCAGCTGGTGGGTGACAATGGCGATGTCCGCATAGCGCACCCCCTGCTCCCGGACAAGCTTTCGGATATGGGCACAGGCGCAGTCCGCCTCTGTATAACAGTTTTTTGCCTCGAACACATGAATGTGTTCCGCCGTCGGCAGCTGGGTATGCACTGGCCGCAGGATGCTCCGGCTTACATGGGTAAGATCCGGGTAACGGAATCGAAAAGGCTCCTTGCAAAGGAGTATCTCATGTCCGGTTCTGTGCTTTTGCGCCAACGCCAGCAGCCTCCGGTAGGTGGCGTTGGTAGCGTCAAACACCGAGTAGGCAGGGGCTTCCGGATCCTCCGTCCGCAGGGTGATCCAGAGCTCCTTTGCCTGGGCAAACAGCACCTCTAGGAATTCCATCTGATCGCCGGTAAAGCTTTCAAATTCATCCAGAAACAACAGAGCGCCTTTAAAATGCTCATTCCCGGTACAGAGGGCGGCTGCCTCTGTAATATCCGTCAGACTGTCCTTATAGCCCTTCTCCCGGAGCCGCCGGTCGTAATCTCCGTACAGCACCGCCAGATCCGCCGCCTTATCCCGGAGCCTGCCCTCCAGCCTTGCAGTCTGCTCCAGCAGTGCTTCCGGGGAGATGCTGCCTCGGCGCAGCTCCGTGATGGCCTTGGCGGCAGCATCCTGAAATGCGGGCTTTTTCGCCTGTCGGTCAAAGTGGGAAAAGGCGCTGCTGTCGCTGAGTGCCCGGATACTCTGATACAGCAGAATGGTCTTGGTCAGATCGTCCGCATATTCTCCGCTTCGCCCTCCATACTGCTGAAACAGTGCCCGGGCAAGGCTGGTGAAGCTGAGGGACTGGATGGCATTGAACGCCGTCGGTCCCAGTGCCTCGTACAGCTTTAAATCGTTGGTAAAGGAGTATTGCTCCGGCACCAGGGCATAGATCCGTTCCCCCTGTTCATAGGCTTTCCGGATTTGTCCGATCAGCCGGGTGGATTTTCCGCAGCCTGCGCCGCCGATGATGAGATGCAGCATAGTAGCCTCCTTTAGGGGTGTTGTTCTCTCATATACATATCAAATCATACCATGTCCAGTAAAAAAAGTCAATCTGTCCGCATTTCGGATGTGGGGAATGTGTTCTGAAAAATATGCAATCCGCCATAAAAAGAGCAGGATTGTTTATTGAAGTTGTGACTTTTCTTTGGTATGATACATATGACAGCACTGTATAAAATAAAGCCGCCAGGTTGGCTTTGTGCGGTGTTGCCATATATCAAAACAAGGCAGCTGTACCATGCAGGCGGATCAAGACAGCTGCCGATCAGGGGGAGTATATACATGAACCAACACACACGCATAACCAGTGTGCTTCTGGCTGCTGCAATGACAGCAGGGCTTTTTGTACAGCCCGGCACGCTGTCCGGCACAGCGGAAGCCGCAGATGCATCCTATCCGGTGCAGGAATTCCGCATGGGCATCAGCGACACGGACCGGAACATCAATCTGCATTCCGGTGAAACCGGCGATTACCTGAGCACCCAGACTCAGAATGGCACTGCCGCAGAAAAGTGGTATCTGCATTATGTCAGTGCCGGGGTCTATGAGATCGTCAGTGCGCAGACCGGCTGCATCATCACCAACGAGAACGGCTTGGCGGTCATGTCGCCGGATACGGACGGGGCAAATCAGCGCTGGAAGATTGTGCCCGTAGAGCAGGATTTTGAGGGCTATGACCTGTACTACAAAATCGTCAGCAACGCAGATAACGGTGCAGCGCTTACCTTCCGGGACGGCAGCAACTCCATTGGCGTAGAATCCTACACCGGTGCGGATGCACAAAAGTTCCGGCTGGATCTGAACGGACTGGAGGGCTTTGCCGCTGTCAGTAAGGTGGACGGTAAGCTGAAGGCAGGTACCATTGGCGGCTTGCTGGGGGAAACCGTGATTGTGAAAACGGCAGCGGATCTGGTCAGTGCGCTGGACAGCACGGAGCCGAAAACCGTGGTGATCGGGGCGGATATTGACCTGGGAAGCCAGGATAAAACCAAGCAGCGCATCCGGGACGATAAAACCATTGTTGGTTCCTTTGACAGCAATACGATCTATGACAGCCAGCTGCGCAACGATGACTTCTATGGGGCGGACGACCGTCCCAGTCAGAATATCGTGATCCGCAATGTGAACTGGGTAGCAAGAACCCTGAACAACAACGGCAGCGGTGTGATTCTGCTGCAATTTTACGGGGTACGAAACCTGTGGTTGGATCACAACAGCTTCAGCGCCACCTTTGGTCAGAATAAGGACAACGAGGTGGGAAAGTTCGTGTGGATCAATACCCCGGCGGCAAACTGGTCGGATGGCAAATACAACGGCTACAACCCGGATTATATCACCGCCTCCTATAACTACTTCAAGAACCGGTACTGGACCTTTGCCTTCGGCTCTCAGAATAAGGATACCTCCCGGCTGCATACCACACTGATGTACAACAAGTGGGAGCAGTGCTCCAGACGCTGTCCCCAGTATTCCAATGGCTATGATCACAACTACAACAACTATCACACAGTTACGGATGGCAGCAACCCCAACAAGTCCTCCCAGGTGATCGGAGGGGAAGGCTCCCGGGTGGTCAACGAAAACTGCCGGTTTGAGGGATATGCGGGCAACGAGCTGGATCCGGACAGGAACAGTGCCATTTCCTTTACGGAAAGCGGATCCTACACTTCCGACAGTCCTTCCGGCACGCCTTCCGCAGTCAGCTTCAAGAATCTGGGCAGTGCCTGGACGGTAACGGACTGCTACAGCTATTCTCTGATCGCCGCATACAACACAAAGGGCACGGATGTAAAAGCATTTTGCAATGCATATTCCGGCAGCTTCAGCAGCAGCCAGCAGATCAAGTACATTACCGACAGTGATATGAGCAGCTTAGTTGAGAAAGCATGCAAAAGCAACTTCCTCCGTTCTGTGAATGTGGGAAATGAGCCGGTAGGCTTCTTGAAAACCGGCGCAGAAATGGATACTGCCCACAGCTTCGTGATCCGGAATAAAGGCAGTCAGCTGTATCTGTCCGATGGGATCCAGACGGAGGAGGAGACCCTGTTCCGGTTCCAGGCTGACCAGGATGGCTACTACCGGATCTTTGACGCCGAGCTGAAATCCTGTCTCTGGGTGACGGATAACAGCAGGGACAATGCAGCGATCGTCCGCCTGCATACCTATACTGGAGATGCGGGAGAGTTGTTCAAATTTGTGGAGCAGGCAGACGGTACCTATACCATCGTCAGCAAGCTGACCCGGGATGCCTCCTGTCTGGGCGTGGCTGCCGGATCTCTGGAGACGGGGGCGCAGGTAGTGCAGTGGAGCTGTGACGAAACGCCCTCCCAGAGCTGGGAGGTTTCTATCCGCATCCAGCCGCTGACCGGTGTGCTGATGGATGCAGCCGTTCTGGATACTGTCTATGACAGCAGCTGGAGCCTGGAGCAGGCGCTTCAGACCGGGAGTCTGGTGTATGGAGACCGGGACGTGACCTACGGGGAGATTCCCGCAGCGCTGCAGGGTGCGGAGTATCTGCGGCCTGCATGCGATTCCAAGAACACACAGGGAGATCTGGTACAAATCACTGCAAAGGCGGATCTGGTGCTGTGCGCTGCACTGGATACCCGGGTGGAGCAGCTGCCCCAGTGGCTGGAGGGCTGGACAAAAACGGAGCAGGTGCTGGACAACAGTAAGCAAGTCGTCTATGCACTGTACTGCCGGACTGTGCAGACCGGGGAAACAGTGACCCTTGGCTCCAACGGTCAGGTGCAGGGTTGTGTGCAGTATACGGTGTTTGCAGTGCAGCAAGGGCTTTCCGGAGATGTAAACGGAGACGGACAATGCACTGCTGCGGATGCAGTGATGCTGCAGAAATTCCTGATTCGGGCAGGCAGTCTGACCAATCCTACGGCGGCGGATCTTTCCGGGGATGGAGTCATCAACGGTATGGATCTTGTATTGCTCAAGCGGCAGCTTCTCGTGAAATAAAAGTACAGAGAGAAAACCTGCTAGGTAGTCAGATCCACCAGCTTTACAGGAATTGGACGCAATGGTGCATGGGAAGCTGTGTCTGCGAGGGCTTTGCCCATGCACAGAAAAGCGCTTTGATTACTTTACCAGCAATCGGCTTGTGGCAAAGGATCCTGCCCAGCTGGGCCGGCTGATCGCTGCACAAGCCCACAAAGCATGCTTCTCTGTGAAGCTGGCATTTCCCTGGGATGTCTCCCTTCTGGACACATGCGGCTTTCCTGCCGGCAGGATCCGATATAACCAGGCACAGAATGTTTTGTTTTTTCAGACAGATACCCCATAAAGCAATGTCGCTTCCTGCGTGCGACGTTGCTTTTTTTGTTTTGACTCTTTTCATTTTAGAGGAGATATGATATAATGTACATATCAACTGAGATGCTTCCATGGAGATTTTGTACATATGCACAAGGAGGGGTGTTTTATGCATCAAACAACAAGAAAAATTCTGGCGTGCTTTCTGGTAGTGGGCACACTTTGCGTTTCTCTGCCCGGTATGCGGACAGAAGCAGCAGCGGAAATGTGGCTGGACGGAGAGGAGGATGGTTTCTACTATTCTATCCAACTGAATTATAATTATGCCGTAATTACCGGCTGTGACCCAAGTAAGACCGGCGTGGTGAAGGTTCCGGATACGGTAGGAGCAGCGCCAGTAAAGGTCATCGGGGGCGGTGCATTCAGCGGCTGCGGCCATACGGACGAGGAACTGGAAGAAATGGGTGCAGAGCACAGCGCAAGCGGCTGCGGCATTACGGAGTTGATCCTGCCGGACAGTGTGACCACCATTGAACAGGCAGCATTCCGGGACTGCGAGGATCTGAAAGCCATTCACTTCCCGGCTGGACTGGAAAGCTTCACCGGGGATACCTCCAAGCTGTATGCCAATGATCTGGAGTCCGGCTGCTTTGGCTATGCCTCCTGGACGGATGGCTGCACCAAGCTGGAGAAGCTGACCATCAGCAAGAGCAATCCATATTTTAAGTCTGTTGGCGGCATAATCTACAGCAAAGACGGCTCTGCGATTGGCCCTGTGCCCTACGGGATCTCCTTTGACTCCGTAAATCTTTCCGGTGTCACCAAGATCTGGGACTATGCTTTCTGCGGACATTCCGAGATCACGGAGCTGAACCTGCCTTCTCACATCACCGCTGTGGGGGATCACGCCTTTCAGGATTGCAAAAATCTGCAAACAGCATATGTGCCCGAAGCAGTGCGCACAATTGGAGATTATGCCTTTGCAGGTTGTAGTTTGGATGTGTCCGATGAGAACATGCCGGAGTATTACAGTATCAGCATCCTGCTGTCAGAGGGACTGGAGTCCGTAGGGGACTATGCCTTTTCCAGGATGTACGGGTTAACCTATCTGAATCTGCCCCAGTCCCTGACGACCTTGGGAAAGGGTACGTTTGCAGGTGACAATCGGCTCCTTTCTATGCGTATTCCTGCAAAGGTGACGGTGATTCCGGACTATTTGTTTGAGCGTTGCTATGAACTGCAGGGAGTTTCCCTGCCGGAGGGTTTGCAGGAGATCGGTGCGTATGCTTTTTATGGTCCCACGAAGCTGAAAACGGTACACCTGCCGGAAGGGCTGAAGTCCATCGGAAATTATGCATTCGCCTGCTTTGGAGCGCCAGACCCTTGGTCGGAAACAACCGGACTGCTGTATATGACCATTCCGGATTCTGTGGAGTATATCGGTGCCAGTGCATTTACACGGAACAGCAATCTGACCGGGGTAAAGCTGCCGGAAAATCCGGAAGGAACTGTAATGGGAGAGCGTGCCTTTGAAGGATGCTCCTCAATGGGGCGGGTACATATTCCGGGCAGTATTCATCAGATCCCATCCTATGCGTTTTCCGGCAGCAGGTGGATCACAGTTGACGAGGGGGTCACGGAAATCGGCGACAACGCATTCCGTGGATTACTGGATCTGGAAAGCCTGACTTTGCCGGAGAGCCTGAAAACCATTGGAGCATGCGCATTTGCGGAAATAGGCAGCCATGCCTTTTTCTGGAACGGCAGCGAGTATGTGGAGTGCGGCATTCGTTCCCTTACAGTGCCGGATGGGGTGACAGACATCGGGTACGGTGCCTTTGCCGGCAGTAGCCTGCGGGATATTCTGCTGTCAGATTCCCTTCGTGCAGTGGGTTTTCGTGCATTTGATAATGCTAAGCTGGAAGTACTGGAGTATCCGGAAGGGATCACGGAGCTGAATGAATGGTACACCATGGGCTGTGAAAATCTGCATGCCATTTATCTGCCGGATACGCTGGAATCCATTGAGCCGCTTGCCATTGCAAAAAATGCGGATCTGGCACAGATCGTATCCCATGATGATCGATTCACCACGGATCTTTCCGATTGGTCGGTCAGCAATCTGGAGATGGTGCCGGATGTATACTTTGCCGGCACGGAGCAGGAGTGGAAGGCATTGACGAAAAACTGGGACTTTTCAGAATACGATACGGATCCCTCCGTTATGGACAAAGTAACGGTGCATTTCAATGCCAAGCGGCAGAGCAGCCTGTTAGGGGATGTGAATGCGGATGGGCAGTTTACAGTGGCAGACATGGTTCTGCTGCAAAAGTGGCTTATCGGCAAGGGGATCCTGCATAGTCCGGACAACGGAGATATGAATGGGGACGGTATCCTGAACAGTTGGGATCTGGTGCGGATGCGCCGGGCATTGCTGGAGGTACAGGAATAATAGCGAGGAGGTGCAGTATGAAAAGATTGGGTAGGAAATTAACCGCAGTGCTGTTGTCCTGCGGCATGGTTCTGACAGCTCTGCCAACAATCGTCTTGGCGGAAACAGCGGAGCCTTATGTGATGGAAATGGTGGACGGCGTTCGCTACCGATATTATCTCAACGGAGGATATTGCGCAGTGGACAGTCTGGTGGACAATAAAGTGACCGGCACACTGAAACTGGCAGGAGAAGTGCTGGGGCATCCTGTAACGGGCATTGAGGCAGACGCTCTGAAATATTGTGAGATGACATCGCTGATTCTGCCGGACAGCATCACATGGATCGGCGACAGTGCATTTGGGTATTGCGAAAACCTGGAACACATCCAGCTTTCTGCAGGGCTGACAAGCCTTTCCGGGGTGGAAACAGAGCATTATCACGGTGATGTATCCGGCTATGGTTCCTGGGTGTATGGGTGTGATAATTTGAAAACGCTGACTGTCAGCAGTGCCAGCAAAACCTTTCAGTCTGTAAACGGCATTTTATACAGTAAGGACGGAAAAACCCTTTTTGCAGTGCCAAAGGCTGTGCCCTACGATACAGTGGATCTGAGCGCTGTGACCCGGATCGGGGAGTATGCCTTTTACGATCACCAGGAGATCACCAGCTTTTCTGTGCCGGAAGGGATCAAGTCCATCGGTGCTTATGCCTTTGGGAAAACCAGTATGATGCAGGAGATTTCTTTGCCGGATTCCTTATCAGAGCTTGGAGAAGGTGCATTTATGGGATCTGGATTAAGGTATCTTCAGATTCCGGATGGTGTTTCCTGTATTCCGGAGAATTTTTGCTATGCAGTTCCATTGAGGGAAATTGTATTACCCGAAAGTGTAGTGTCTATTGGGGAACAGGCGTTTTACAATGCAATTTGGTATATGGAAACGTTAGAATTGCCGGAAGGATTGGAAACCATCGGGGACTATGCCTTTGCCACAAGTTATCCGATTATTCCCGGGTACCGTCGTGAGACAGATCCCCATGGACTGTTGCAGGTTTCTATTCCAGACTCGGTATCTTCTATCGGGAACTATGCCTTTTTGGGAAACCGAAACCTGACGGAGCTTCGGCTCCCGGCATCCGATACGGAAATATGCAGCCATGCCTTTGAGGATTGCGGCATCCTTGCTCTTACGCTGCCGGAACGCACAAAGCGAATTGCGGACTATACATTTTATGGTTGTCGGATGCGAAATCTGGTCATACCGGAGGGTGTTACGGAGATAGCATGTGAAGCGTTTAGTCACTGTACCGCTTTGCGGCAGGTTGTGCTGCCCTCCACGCTGCAGAAGATCGGTATGCTTGCCTTTGAAAATGCAGGCCGTACCAATGGTTTTGGGGAACACACCTATACCGGAATTACCTCTATTGTTGTCCCGGATGGAGTTACGGAAATTGATTATGGTGCATTTACGGGTAGTAATTTGCTGGATGTGCAGTTGCCGGATACTCTGAAAACACTGGGTTTCCGGGCCTTTGACAATACCAATCTGGCAGTACTGGAGTATCCGGAAGGGATCACGGAGCTGAATGAATGGTACACCATGGGCTGTGAAAATCTGCATGCCATTTATCTGCCGGATACGCTGGAATCCATTGAGCCGCTTGCCATTGCAAAAAATGCGGATCTGGCACAGATCGTATCCCATGATGATCGATTCACCACGGATCTTTCCGATTGGTCGGTCAGCAATCTGGAGATGGTGCCGGATGTATACTTTGCCGGCACGGAGCAGGAGTGGAAGGCATTGACGAAAAACTGGGACTTTTCAGAATACGATACGGATCCCTCCGTTATGGACAAAGTAACGGTGCATTTCAATGCCAAGCGGCAGAGCAGCCTGTTAGGGGATGTGAATGCGGATGGGCAGTTTACAGTGGCAGACATGGTTCTGCTGCAAAAGTGGCTTATCGGCAAGGGGATCCTGCATAGTCCGGACAACGGAGATATGAATGGGGACGGTATCCTGAACAGCTGGGATCTGGTGCAGATGCGCCGGGCATTGCTGGGAGTGCAGGGACAGGATGCTCTGAGATGAAAATGCGCTTGACAAATATCACTATGCTGGATATAATATGATACAAATTGCATGGTGTACATCGATTGGTGTTGAAAGAAGCATCTCGCATGCAGGCAGTTTATGAACATAAACAGGCATTGCCTTTGATTGGATTCTCCGCCACTGGATTCCCTTGCAGGAGAAGGTGTGACATGGGAATCTCCATCCGGCAGTGGCGGCTGTCCGATGCAAAGGATCTGGCAGCCGCCTTATCCAACCAAAAGGTGCTGAACAATCTGCGGGACGGATTGCCCTATCCTTACACAGATCAGGATGCACAGGATTACATCCGTGCCGTGCTGTCCGCCGATCCGGATCAGACATTTGCCTATGCGGTCTGTGTAGATGACAAAGTGGTGGGCAGCATCGGTGCATTCCGGCAGGAAACTATTCGTCGGCGCACGGCGGAGCTGGGTTATTACCTGGCAGAAGCCTATTGGGGACAGGGGATCATGACCCAAGCGGTGGGTATGCTCTGTGCCCGGCTGTTTTCCGAAACGGATCTTCTGCGGATCTACGCTGAGCCTTTTGCCTATCACATGGGTTCAAGACGGGTGCTGGAAAAGGCAGGATTTCAGCTGGAGGGCATCCTTCGCAGCAATGCCTGCAAGAATAGCCAGGTCTTGGATATGGCGATGAATGGACTGACTCGGGAGCGTGGGGACAAGATCCTGTAGGAGATACTCTCATTTGGTACAATGCAAGTGCATATAAGCGGTATACACATCGGAGTATGCCGCTTTTGTTTTTTTACAGAGAAAAACGGAATCCTGCCGTGTCGCCTTGATTTTTTTCGGGATCCTTGCTATAATAATAAAGGCAACACCGCACAAAGACTGTGCGACAGATGCGTCAACAAATTGTTCGGCAGATTCCATAGAAACGATGCAGGAATACTGGCGTATTGCAAGGAATTTCTGTGTGATGTGGCGGAAAATTTGTCAGCAGATGTTGTGCAAAGCCCTCAGGCGTGCTTTGTGCAGTGCTGCCTAAAATATGTTTCTATTACGGCTGCCGCTTGCCGGAATCAGCGGCGACAATGACCGGACAGGGCGTTGCCGACAGGAGACCGTTATGACAAAGATTGAACAGTATTTTCATTGGATGCAGACAAAGCAGGTTGCTTTTATCGGAACCGGGGTCAGCCACAATGACCTGATTGCCCTATTCCTGCGCAAAGGGATCCGGGTGACCATCTGTGATCGGAAAACAGAGGAACAGATGGGGGAGACCTATACAAAATTCAAGGAGCTGGGTGCAGAATTTGATCTGGGTGACGGATACCTGGAGCATCTGACCAACTACGATGTCGTATTCCGGACGCCTGGCATGTACTTCAACAATCCGGCACTGACTGCTGCCAGAAAGCAGGGGGTCATCATCACCTCTGAAATGGAGACCTTCTTTGATCTTTGCCCCTGCCGGATCTATGGCGTAACCGGCTCTGACGGCAAGACCACCACCACCACTCTGATTTCGGAAATGCTGGCGAAAACCGGGCGCCGGGTGTATAAGGGCGGCAACATCGGCAAGGCGCTGCTGCCCTTGATTGAAACCATCCGGGAGGAGGATGCAGCAGTGGTGGAGCTGTCCAGCTTCCAGCTGATCTCTATGCGCCGTTCTCCTGATGTGGCGGTCATCACCAACATTTCCCCCAACCATCTGGACGTACATGGTACCATGGAGGAGTACATTGGCTGTAAGGAGAACCTGATTGCGCACCAGAATGCCTATTCCAAAACCGTGTTGAATCTGGACAATGCCCAGACTGCCGCCCTGGCAGAACAGGTGCGGGGCAGACTGCTGTGGTTTACCCGGCAGCAGAAGCCGGAGCGGGGCACCTTCCTGGATGCAGAAGGCTGGCTGTGTTATGCAGAAGCCGGCAAGACTCAGCGAATCGTCCGGGCGGAGGACATCCGCATTCCCGGTCTGCACAATGTGGAAAATTACCTGGCTGCCATTGCGGCCGTATGGGGTGAGGTTCCGGCAGAGACCATTGTAGAGGTGGCAAAGACCTTTGGCGGCGTGGAGCACCGGATCGAATTTGTCCGGGAACTGGATGGAGTTAAGTGGTACAATGACAGCATTGCCACCAGCCCCACCCGTGTGCTGGCAGGACTGCGCTCCTTCAACCAGCGGCTCATCGTCATTGCCGGAGGCTATGATAAAAAGATCCCCTTTGAGCCTATGGCGGAAACCGTGAACCAGCGGGTCAAGATCCTGATCCTCATGGGCGTGACGGCTCCGAAAATTGAAAAGGCTGTGACGGAGGATCCAAGCTATGATCCGGCAAAGCTGCAGATCGTCCACGCCGCATCCATGGAAGAAGCAGTGCAGAAGGCAAAGGAGTTGGCACAGCCCGGGGATATCGTGACCCTGTCTCCCGCCTGCGCAAGCTTTGACCTGTATCCCAACTTTGAAGCACGGGGACAGCACTTCAAAAACCTTGTAAAGGAGCTGTAAGCATGGAACTGTTCGAGAGGATCCGTACTCTGGCGGATGCGTCCGGGGTCTCCGGCAATGAGACAGGGGCAGCTCTGACCGCTTTGGAGATGCTGCGGGAATTCTGCCCGGATGCGGTGTATGAAAATGGCAATGTGATCGGTCACTTGGGCGTCCGGGAGCCTGGCAAGCCCCATGTGCTGATTGATGCCCATATCGATCAGATCGGCATGATCGTAACGGATATTGAAGAAAATGGATTTCTGCGGATCGGCAATGTGGGTGGTCTGGACCGGCGGTTGATGCCGGCGCAGTCCGTACTGATCCATGGCAGGGAGCTGATCGGCGGCGTGATCTGCACCATTCCCCCCCACTTGTCCGGAGGGAAGGATGCTTCCGTGCCGAAAATGGAGGATCTGGCAGTGGATACGGGCTATGACCAGGCACAGGTTTCGGCTCTGGTATCCCGGGGGGATTTTGTGCAGTTTGACACCAGTTGCATGCCCCTGCTGGATGACCGGATGACTGGTGCCGCCCTGGATGACCGATGCGGCGTGGCTGCCATTCTGCGGATGCTGGAGCTTTTGCAGGGGGAGGAACTGTCCTGTAGTGTGACCATTCTTTTTTCCAGCCAGGAGGAGCTGGGGGAACGGGGCGCCAAGATCGCCGCATATACGGTGGATCCGGACATCGCACTGGCGGTGGATGTGAGCTTCGGCTATACTGCCGACGATAAGCCCAGTGAAACCGGGGAATTGGGCAAGGGTGCCATGATCGGCATTTCCCCCACCCTGTCCAGAGAGGTGAGCAATGCCCTCATAGACGCTGCCCAGGCAGAGGATCTGCCCTATCAGCTGGAGGTCATGGAGGGACTGACTTCTACCAATGCGGATCGGTTCAGCGTGGCACGGGGAGGCGCAAAGGCATGTACCGTGTCCATTCCCCTCAAATACATGCACACCCCGGTGGAGGTTATTGACACCCGGGATGTGGAGCTGACCGCAAAACTCCTGTGTGCTTATCTTAGGAGGTGTTCTGCATGCTGAAGCATTTAGAGGCTTTGTGCCGCCTGTGTGGCACTTCCGGCAATGAACAGGATGTGCGTGCCTATATTCAGCAGACCATTGGCGATCTCGGCACATGCACTGTGGATCCCCTTGGGAATCTGCTGGTGCTGCGCAAGGGCAGAAAGCGCCCGGAGAAAACGCTGATGCTTTCCGCCCATATGGACGAGGTGGGTATGATTGTCACTAGTATCCGTTCTGACGGCAGCCTGACCTTCGGGGCAGTAGGGGGCGTGGATCCCTTTGTTATGATCGGCAGACAGGTGCTGGTGGGGGATGCAAAGCTGCCCGGGGTCATCGGTGCCAAGGCGGTGCATAAGCTGTCCGCCGCCCAGCGGGACCAGGCACCCACCTGTGATGCCTTGTCCATCGACATTGGTGCGGTGGATGCAGAGCAGGCAAAGCGTTATGTGCGTCCCGGGGATTTCGTGCATTTTTTGCCCAACTACCGGAGCATGGGGGACGGTATGATCGCCTCCAAGGCGCTGGATGACCGGGCAGGCTGTGCCATTTTGCTGGATCTTCTGGAACAGGAGCCGGAGTATGACACCTGGTTTGCATTCCTGGTGCAGGAGGAGGTAGGTCTCCGGGGAGCGATGGCGGCGGCGTATACCATTGCTCCGGATTACGCCATTGTACTGGAAACCACCACTGCCAGCGACATTCCGGACGTGTCCGGTGCAAAGCAGGTATGCCGGGTGGGCGGTGGCGCTGTGGTATCCTTTATGGATCGCAGCACCCTGTACGACCGGGAGCTGTACCGGCTTGCATTCGATACCGCTCGGCGGGAACAGATTCCGGTGCAGACCAAGACCATGATCGCAGGGGGCAATGACAGCGGCGCCATTCATATTTCCGGTAAGGGCGTCCGGACGCTTGCCATTTCTGCCCCCTGCCGATACCTGCATTCGCCCTCCTGCGTGTTGGCGTACAAGGATCTTTGCGCCTGTGAGCAACTGGCAGGGGCAATGATGAAAGAGATTCATCAGCTATGATCCGGCAGCTGACAGAGGCATCCCAGCTGGATTGTGGGTGCCTGAAAACCAACCGGTATGGCAGATGGATCTACACCTATCTGCGTGCCTATGGGGTGGGGTATGATTTCTGCCGCTTTTTCCGCATAGAGGGTGCCGGAACCGGCTATGCGCTGCTGTTCAACGCCACGCTGACCATCTATATGGATCCTACCAAGGAAGATCTGACGGAGCTTGCCCGGGAGATCCAGATGTTCATTGCCATGCATCAGCCTTTCCGTGTGGAGACTACCGCAAATCTGATGCAGTACCTGATGCAGACGGAGGGGTATCACCCCCTGCACCGGACGGTGTTTGAACTGACCTCCACCGGGTTGCCGGAGGATTTTGACGAATACGAAATTGATTTTGCTCCCAGACTGGACGATGCCTATGATATCCTCCGGGAGGGCTTCCCCCATCTGATTGCCCATGATCTGTGGCTGACGGATGTGTCCCATCGGCTCCGCAGAGGGGTCAGCAAGGTATTTACTTATAAAAATTCCACCACTGCCACCATCCTGTATGATGTGGACAATGAAGTGCTGATCGCCCAGGTTGCCACCCGTGCAGCTGCCAGAGGCAGTGGATATGCCCGGCAGTTTCTTCGCTGGCTGGCAGGATTTCTGGAGCAGTTCGGAAAGCATGCAGTGCTGATGGCACTGGATATCCGGGTCAGCTTCTATACAGAGATCGGATTCCGCCCTCTGGAAACGGAATATGTGCTGGAGCGCACGGAGCATGACCCGGAAGCCATGCAGAAAGGAAAGTTGAACTAATGTCTGATTTTTTCAGGATTGACCCTCGCATTATGCAGCTTGCAGAACAGGCGGAGCAGATCGCTGCGCAGAAATTTGCGGAGATCGACGCCAATGCCGCTTACAACGGGGAAAAGGTGCTTGCCGCCTTTATCAAAAACCGGGTCAGTGAGCCTTGCTTTTACGGCAGTACCGGCTACGGATACGGGGACATTGGCAGAGAGACCCTGGATAAGGTGTATGCCCAGGTGCTGGATGCGGAGGATGCTCTGGTGCGGCACACTTTTGTGTCTGGAACCCATGCCCTGTCCGTTGCTCTGTTCGGGGTGCTGCGTCCCGGGGACAAGCTACTGGCAGTGACCGGTAAGCCCTACGATACCCTGGAGGAAGTGATCGGCATCAGCGGCACCCCCGGGAACGGTTCCCTCATGGATTACGGCGTGGAGTATGGAGAGGTGCCTTTGACCGGTGGGGGGCTGCCGGATCTGGATGCCATTGCACAGGCTGTGCCCGGGGCAAAGGTGGCATACATCCAGCGCTCCAGAGGATATTCCCTGCGGCCTGCCTATACGGTGGAACAGATCCAGGAGATCGTGCAGACCGTGCGCCGGGTCAGCCCGGATACCATTGTAATGGTGGACAACTGCTATGGGGAATTTGTCCAGCGCAGGGAGCCTACCTCTGTGGGGGCGGATCTGATCATCGGCTCTCTGATTAAGAATGCAGGGGGATCCATTGCCCAGACCGGCGGCTACATTGCCGGCAGAAAGGATCTGGTGGAGCTGTGCTCCTATCGGCTCACCTGCGTGGGTATGGGCAAGGAAGTGGGTTGTACCCTGCATCAGAACAAGGAAATGTTCCTGGGGCTGTTCTTTGCGCCGGATGTAGTGGCAAATGCTTTGAAAACCGCTGCCTTTGCTGCGGAGCTGTTCCGGCTCATGGGCTTTGACAGCTATCCGGCATTGTCCGAGACCCGGGGGGATATCATCACCGCCATCCGGTTTGGCACTCCGGAGTTGCTGACCGCCTTTTGTCAGGGCGTGCAGAAGGGCGCCCCTGTGGATGCCTTTGTAACACCGGAACCCTGGGACATGCCCGGCTATACCAGCCAGGTCATCATGGCGGCAGGGGCATTCACCATGGGGGCTTCCATTGAGCTTTCTGCGGATGCACCCATGCGGGAACCATACGCAGTCTGGATGCAGGGCGGTATTACCTACGCCAGCGGCAGGATTGGCATTTTGCTGGCGGCACAGGAAATGCTGGATCGGGGACTGATTCTGAAGTAGGAGAAGAATGATGAAAAAGGATGCAAAAACCAACCCGGAGGAAACGAAGGAATCTAAAAAGCGACCGGAGGGATCGGAGCAGCTGGTGGAGCAGATTCACCGGAAACGGCGGCGTTCCCTGAAATTCTGGCTCACCGGAGCGTTGGTACTGCTGATCGCAGTGGGAATTCTTGTGGGCGTACTGGTGCTGCGGCACAGGAGAAATGACGGGGTCCGGTATGCAGCGCTGCTGTCGGAGCGACTGGGAGCATCCCTTTCCGATGCCCAATCCCATGCGGATGTATCCTTGTATACCACCCCTGCCTGCGGGTACTTAACGGATGTGGGTAAGTACAATGCGTTAATGGAAAGCGAGAAGCGTGTTTCCGTGTGCGGTATTCAGATCCCCCAGTGGGCGATCTTCTGTACCTCTGATGCCACCGGCAGGCTTTCCACCGTCCGGTACTGCAATTACACAGTGCTGGAGGACAGCATTCTGGGGCAGAAAAAGTCCGGGTATATTCTGCTGACGGATCTGGTGAAGGGTACCTCCAAGGCGGAAATGCTGAACGTACTGGGGCTGGATCCCTACACCATCACCTACCGGATGGATGCCAGTGCTGCTGAATACTGCTTCCGTTACTGCTACAGGGACGGAGACAGCAAGGATATGCTCTGTTATCAGATCCGGGTACAGGTACAGGACGATCAGGTGCTTGCAGTTTCGGACGAAAGGGTGAATGTTTTAACAGATTTGCTTGCCTTCGAGAAAGAGGTTACAAAATAGGAGCATGATCCGGTTGGGAATATTGAGAAACGATAAAAAAGATTACAGAATAAATACAATTATCCCCGCTGTGCCGGTTTGCGGCGCTGAAAATTTGACATTCCCCGGCATAACTGATACAATGAACAATGTGATCGTATGGATGAATTGCAAGAACCACTGTAAAGGAGAATCGGAACATGTCTGAGAACAGATTGTGCTATGGATGCATGGAAGTGAAAGGAGAACAGGCTGTCTGTCCCCACTGCGGCTATCAGGACGGCACACCGTATCTGCCGGATTACATTGCGCCTGGCACCATGCTGCGGGAGCGTTATCTGATCGGCGTACTGCTGGGGCATAACGGAGAGGGCGCTACCTATCTGGCTTACGATACCGTCATCTGCTGCAAGGTTCTGATTCGTGAATATATGCCCATCGGGCTTTGTACCCGGATCAAGGGCAAACCGATCATCAGTGTGAATTATAATAACCTTGCCCAGTACAAGGCACTGATGGCGGAGTATACGGAGTTGAACAAGACGCTTGCCCGTATGCGCAATCTGAGTCATATCAATCCCACTCTGGATTTGTTTGCAGAGAATAATACCACCTACACCGTGTTTGAATACACGGAGGGCGTGAAGCTGCTGGATTTCCTCAAGGACAATGCAGGAGAGTTGAGCTGGAATCAGGCGAAAAAAATGTTCCCGCCTTTGTTCACCACCCTGAGCCTGGTACATAACGCAGGCATTGTGCATCGGGGCATCAGTCCGGAAACCATTTATGTCACTGAGAAAGGCAATCTGCAGCTTTCTGCGTTCTGTATCTCCTCTGTGCGCACCGCCAATACCGAGTTGAAGACGGAGCTGTTTCCTGGCTATGCGGCACCGGAGCAGTACAGTGCCAGCGGCAGGCAGGGGACATGGACGGATGTATACGGCATCTGTGCGGTGCTGTACCGGATCCTGACCGGTTGCATGCCTACGGAGGCTCCCAGTCGGCTAGACAATGACAATCTTTGCGCTCCCCATGAGCTGAGCGGCAGCATTCCGGTGCATGTGTCCAAAGCCATTATGGATGGTCTGGCGCTGAACAGCGATGAGCGTACCCAGACCATTACTGAGCTTGTGACCCGGCTGTTTGAGGAGACGGAGGAGGAAACTGCCCAGCGTACCGCCGTGACACCGCCTCCCGTTCCCAAATATGAGCCGCAGCCGGAGCCGGAATATGAGGACGAAGAAGTATACGAAGACTATGAGGATTACGAGGATCTGAAGGATGGCAAATCTGCGGTCAGTGCCTTTGATAAGGTGAAGGTACCTATGATCATCGGGATTCTGCTGATTACAGTGATTCTGATTGTTGCCCTGGTACTGGCAAAGGTGTTCCGGGACAGTGATTCCCAGGTGATTTCCCAGAACAGCGGCACAAGCAGTTCTCTGAGTGATATTGTCACCGTTACCACAGAGGCTGTGACTGCCACCAAGGAGTATGACTCTGTGATGATCAATGTAGTGGGTATGGATTACAAGGCAAAGAAGGCAGATTTGGCAGAGTGGATCGAGCTGAACTGCATTGCGGAGGAGTACAGCGATGAGTATCCGGCAGGGCAGATCATCTGGCAGTCCGTAAAGGAAGGGGAGGACTTCAAGAGCGGCGATACCCTGGACGTAAAGGTAAGTCTTGGGCCGTCCAAGGTGAAGGTGCCGGAGTTCAAGGGTGTTACCCTTTCCGCTTACATTGCGGAGATCGAAAAGATCGGTATCAAGAATCATACCTCCACACCGGCTGTCAACTACAATTACGCCACCGGCGCAGTGATCAAGACCAGTGTAGAACCTGGTGAAACCATTGACCTGACCACGGATTACAAGTTTGTGATTACCTATGCGGACAATCCGGCAGTGACCACTACAGCGCCGCCGGCTGCTACCACTGCACCGACAGCGGAAACCACCGTTGCACCGCCGCCTGCGTCCCAGCCCGCACAACCCGGCAGCAATCCGGGAGATGGGGGACAGGATTTGCCCGGCATTGAAGAGGCGGATTGATTCTGAACAAAATCACAGTAAGAGCACTGATCTTCGGATCGGCGCTCTTTTTGCGTCAGAACAGGGAAACGAAAAAGATCACAAGGATCATAGCCGGTGCCATCCATCTGAGGATCCACAGGAGGATCCTGGGAAAGCGTACCGGGTAGGTGTCGTTTGAGGAAACCTCCTGCAGTAGCTTCGGGAAGCCCCAGATCCGGCTTGCCAGGATGCACAGGAAAAAGCCGCCGATGGGCATCAGCACATTGTCCGACAGGAATACCATCAGATCAAACAAGGACATGCCGAACAGGGTAAAGTCGCTCCATACTCCCATGGAAAGGGAATTTGCCACGCCGATGAGGGCAAAGCACAGAGTGGCAAGACCGGAAGCGGAGATCCGGTGCCAATGCAGACGATCAATAAAAAAGGCGGCGATGCTTTCCAACAGGGAAATGGCGGAGGTGACGGCGGCGATGAACACCAGAGCGAAAAATGCAATGGCAAGCCACCTGCCCCCGGTCATGTGGTCAAACACATAGGGCAGGGAACGAAACAGCAGTCCCGATCCGGCAGAAGGCTCCAGCCCAAAGGAGAAGACGCAGGGAAGAATGGCGATGCCTGCAAGCAGGGCGATGATGAGATCAAACAAGGGGATCATGACTGCATTTTTTTGCAGATTCGCCTGCTTGTCCAGATAACTGCCGTAGGTGATGAGAGTCCCCATGCCGATGCTGAGACTGAAAAATACCTGCCCCATTGCCCGCACCAGAATCGTACCGAGGTCAGAAAAGCTTTGAATGTGGGAAAAGTCCGGCAGAAACAGAAATCGCAGTCCCTGTGCGGCACCGGGCAGAGTCAGGGCATAGCCGCCGATGCCGATCAGGGTGATCAGCAGCACCGGCAGAAAGATTTTGCTGATCCGTTCAATGCCCTTGGACACGCCGAATGCTACGATCCCAAAGCAGCATGCGGCAAACAACAGATGCCACAGCACCGGCTCCAGAGGCTTGGTGATAAAGCCGGTGTAATAGGTATCCGCATCCCCAAGGCTGCTGTGCTGGAGATAGGCAAACAGATATTTCAGTACCCAGCCGCCGATGACGCTGTAATAGGACAGGATCACAAAGGCGCCTACTACCCCTGCCGCCCCTACAAAGCCCCAGCGTGGGTGGATGGCTTTGCAGGCATCAACGGCATTGAGCCTGGTGGCACGCCCCACAGCCATTTCTGTCAGCAGCAGAGGCGCACCCAGCAGGATCAGCAGGATCAGATAGAGGATCAGAAAGACGGCACCTCCGTTGCTGCCTGCAATATATGGAAACTTCCAGAGATTTCCTAATCCGATGGCTGAGCCGGCTGCGGCAAGCAGAAAGCCCACATTTGAGGACCATTGTTCACGTTTCATAGGTTGTTGAGACTCCTTTTCTGTGATGCCGCAGGAAGGCAGATGAGATGCTCTGCTGCATTCTGCGTGGTATGCAGATAGTATGTGAAAAAAGTTGAGGAATTATAAACAAAAATCAAAATGGGGCTTTTCACGGTCAGCAAAATGTGCTATAATTAAAGGCATGCATTGAGAGGAGAAGACTCAAGGCAGTTTTTGAGAGTTTTGAGGAGTTGTTTGATATCTATGAGATCCTATGATGAACTAAAGCGGTCAGCATTGGAGCGTTTTTTCGGAAAGATGAACCCAATGCAGCAGGAAGCGGTTTTTGCAGTCAACGGACCGGTTCTGGTGCTTGCGGGGGCAGGCAGCGGCAAAACAACCGTTATTGTCAACCGAATCGCCAATATGGTTTACTTCGGAAATGCCTATCACGAAAGTGGGCGGACGGTTTCTCAGGAGGATCTGGATTTTTTACAAGGCTATGTGGATGGTAGGGAAACAGATATTGACCGGCTGCGGGATGTGATTGCATCTGCACCTATCCGGCCATGGAATATTCTTGCCATCACCTTTACAAATAAGGCGGCAGGGGAACTGAAATCCCGGTTGGAAGCTATGCTTGGGGAGCAGGGGCGGGATGTACATGCGGCGACCTTTCATTCTGCATGCGTGCGGATTCTGCGGCAGGAGATCGAACGGCTGGGGTATGACCGAAGCTTTACCATTTACGATTCTGACGACAGCCAGCGTATCATCAAGGGCTGCCTGTCCGATATGAATATATCCGAAAAGCAGTTCCCCCCCAAGTCCATTCTGGGGGAGATCAGTCGTGCCAAGGACAAGCTCCTGGATCCCGACCAGCTGGAGGCACAGGCATCCGGGGATTACCGGCGGCTTGCCATTGCGAAGATCTACCGGGAGTATCAGAACCGATTGAAGAAATCTAATGCGGTGGATTTTGATGATATCATCCGGCTTACCGTGCAGATCTTTTCAGAATTCCCGGATGCACTGGAAAAGTACCGCAGTAAGTATAAGTATATTCTGGTGGATGAGTATCAGGACACCAACCAGGCGCAATTCCGGCTGGTGAGCCTGCTGTCCGCTGCCCATCAGAACCTGTGCGTGGTGGGAGATGATGACCAGAGCATCTACAAATTCCGGGGTGCTACCATTGAAAATATCCTGAATTTTGAGGAGCAGTTTACCGGCAGTAAGGTGATCCGGCTGGAGCAGAACTACCGTTCCACCGGTACGATCCTGGATGCGGCAAACTCGGTGATCCGGCACAACCGTTCCCGGAAGGAAAAGAAGCTGTGGACCCAGTGGGACAAGGGCAGCAAGATCTACTGGTACCGTGCCATGAACGAAATGGACGAGGCGAAATTTGTGGCACAGACCATTCTGGAGCATGTGCAGCAGGGGAGTACCTACAGCAGCCATGCGGTGCTGTACCGGATGAATGCCCAGTCCAATATGCTGGAGCGTGCCTTTGTGCAGAGCGGTGTGCCTTACCGGGTATACGGGGGGATGCGGTTCTTTGACCGGAAGGAAATCAAGGATATTACCGCATATTTAAGCGTCATTGACAACAGCAATGATATGCTCCGGTTCCGCCGGATCATCAACGAGCCCAAGCGGGGCATCGGGGACGCTACTCTGTCCATGCTGGACGATATCACACGGGATCTGGGGCTGTCCCCCATGGAGGTGTTGCGGAACGCAGGGGATTATCCGGTTCTGTCGAAAAAAGCAGCAAGCCTGCGCAGTGTGGCGAAAATGTTTGATGCTTTGACGGAAGCAGCGGAGACGCTGCCTCTGGATGAATTCTTTGATCTGCTGCTGGAGAAAACCGGCTATAAGGCAATGCTGACCGCTATGGGGGATGAAGGCGTTACCAAGCTGGAAAACGTAGAGGAGTTGAAATCCACTCTGCTGACCTATATGGAAGGGGCAGAGGAGCCTACGCTCAGCGGCTTTTTGGAGGAAATCTCCCTGTATACGGATCAGGATCGGAACGAGGAAGCGGACGATGCGGTGACTCTGATGACCATCCACTCTGCCAAGGGTCTGGAGTATGATACCGTGTTCCTGATCGGTATGGAGGATGGGATCTTCCCCGGCGTGCGAAGCATGGAAAGCGAAGAATCCCTGGAGGAGGAACGACGGCTGGCGTATGTTGCCATCACCCGTGCCAAGCGGCAGCTGTATCTGGTCAGTGCGGCGCAGCGTATGCTGTTCGGTACCACCAACCGGAATCTCACCTCCCGGTTTCTCAAGGAGATTGACCCGGAATTGATCGAAAAGCACGACAATACGGTTTCCGCACGGCATGTGAAGGAACCGGCGGTCACTGTCGTGCATTCTATTTCCCTGCAGCAACAGCTTGCCAAGCAAAAATCCCAGGCAGGCACCGGAGAGCAGAGCGTCCATTATGCCCAGGGGGATCGGATCCACCACAACATTTTCGGGGATGGTACGATTTTGGCCGTGCGGGAAATGGCTAACGATGCCCTGCTGGAGATCGAGTTCGACAAGGTGGGTAAGAAAAAGCTGATGGCGAATTTCGCCAAGATCAAAAAACTATAAGTAAGGGCAGGCTTATCAAAAGCCTGCCCTTTTATAGGCAACACCGCACAAAGATTGTGTGGTGTTGCCTATATTTTTTTTCGGAATTGGGATGGTGTGCTGCCGGTCTGCTCTTTGAACTGGCGGATGAAGTAGGATGCGCTGGCATAACCGCACATTTCCGCAACCTTTTCAATGGGGATCTCGGGATTTTTCAGCAGCTCCGTTGCAAACTGAATCCGGCTGGTGATGATATCCTGGGTGACGCTTGTGCCAAAGGTTTCCGAGTACAGATGCTGGAACCGGGAACGGCTCAGCGACAGATCCGCTGCCATGTCATCAATGTTCCAGGTGTAGCCCTGCCGCCGGAAGATGCACTCCCGGATCCACATGAGCCGCTCACCGTAATTTGATTCAAAAAAGACCGAAACCGGTGTCAGACTTTCCAGTTGTTCATGGAGCTTGTTGAGCAGAATGTGAAAATAGGCGTTTACCGTATCCACCCGGTGGGTGTGTGCGGAGTAAAACTCGTGACACATGGTGCGCATCAGCATGGACAGCCCGGTGATATCCCCCAGGCAAACAGGCTTGTTCAGAGGAATTTCATAGTGCTTGATCAGTGCCTGTTCCTGTTCATCCGGACCGAAATGCATCCAGTCGTCGATGTATTCTCCATGCTTCGGATCTGTCCGGTAAAACTGTGGATATTCCGATGTATATAAAATGTAGGAGCCTGCGGTTGCGTGGATCTCCTCTCCTTCGATCTGAAAGATTGCTGGTGTTTTGATCAGAAGCAGGAGCCAGTCTCCCGCACCCTGGGGTCGCTCAATATTAAAATCCAGTCCGTGACGGTGGTGATATCCCAGTTCATCCATTCGCATGTTGATCCCTCCCTGTTGTCTTCATATCATAACGCAATGTTTACACTTTGTCAATATCGTATTGTATTTTATAGTGTTAGCACAAAACTGAAATGATTATAGCATAAATCTTCATTGACGGCAGGCAATACATTTGGTATAATCAATAAAAAAGATCACATATCAGAAAAGATATTGTCGAACTTCACGGGGGAGGAATATGAATGAACGTAAAAAAATTTGCCGCTGGCATGACTGCAATGCTCTGCTGCGCAGGGGTTCTGTCCTATCTGCCACCTATGCCGGCAAAGACCTATGCCACAGAGTTGGTTAGCAATGACTTTGAGGCCAACTATGAGGGCTGGTACGGCAATGCGGATGCTGTCAAACTGACTGCCAAGTATGGTGTTGGCGTGGATGGCTCCCGGGGTATGCTGGTAACCGGCAGAACCAGTCTGTCAGACGGCGCAAGCTCTTCCAAGGGTCTGTACCTGGAGGGCGGCAAGGACTACAACTACAGCGTGGAGGTTTACAGTCCCACGGATGAGGTGTTCCACTTGTCCTTGCTTTGCCTGGATGAGGAAACCGATGAGCAGACCATCGTGGAGCTGGATTCCAAGGCGGTGAAGGCAGGGGAGTGGACTACTTTGTCCGCCCACTACAAGGCACCGGAGAACAGCTATGAATTCCGGCTGACTATTACCACCGAAAGCACCAATGACTTTGCATTTGACAATGTAAAGGTCACCGGCAAAAAGAATAACCAGACCGTGTATGCAGCAACTGCTGAAAAGGGTCTGAAGGACGAGTTTGCGGATTACTTCCGGGTGGGCAATATTCTCAACGGTGGAACTATTCGGAATTCTGCGATCACAGCAAATATCATCAAGGATTACAACAGCATCGAGTGCGAAAACGAAACAAAGCCGGATGCTACCATGGTACAGTCCCAGTCCAGCGGTACAAATGTAGCTGTCTCTCTCAACAGCTGTGCAGCCATTATGGACTTCTGTGTGAAAAATCAGATCGGCATGCGTGGACACACGCTGGTATGGCACAGCCAGAGCCCGGAGTGGGTGTTCAAGGAGGGCTTCAATGCGTCCGGTGCTTATGTCAATTCTGCAACTATGGATGCCCGGATGGAAAGCTACATCAAGAATCTATTCAATGCCATCAAGACCCAGTATCCGGGTCTGAATCTGTATGCATATGACGTGGCGAATGAGTGCGTCAGCGATGATTCTAATCGTACTGCTAATTACGGCGGTGCAAGAGAGCCTGGCTACGGCAACGGTAAGTCTCCCTGGGTACAGATTTATGGAAGCAACAGCTTTGTAGAAAAAGCCTTTACCTACGCAAGAAAGTATGCGCCGGAGGGCTGTGATCTGTACTACAATGATTATAACGAGTACTGGGATCACAAGCGTGACTGCATTTACAATATGTGCAAGTCCCTGTATGAAAAGGGCTTGCTGGACGGCGTAGGCATGCAGTCCCACATCAATGCAGATGCCAGCGGCTTTTCCGGTACAGCCAACTACATTACTGCTATGAAAAAGTATTTGTCCATCGGTTGTGATGTACAGATCACGGAGCTGGATATCTCCACCGAAAAAGGCAAGTTTACTGCCCAGCAGCAGGCGGACAAATACAAGGCGGTTTTCCAGGCGGCTATGGACTGGAACAAGAATCCTTCCTCCGACGGTAGAGTGACCGCAGTGTGCATCTGGGGGCCCAATGATGCAAATACCTGGATCAAATCTGAAAACACGCCCCTGCTTTATGATACCAACAACCAGCCTAAGTTAGCTTACACCACTCTGACCTCCATGATCCCCAAGTCTGAATGGGGGGATGGCACCAAGTATACCGGCGAGGTAAAGCCGGTGGAGCCGGATGCGAACGGCTGGTACTTCCACAGCACCTTTGAGGGCGATCTCGATAGCTGGGAAGGCAGAGGTGCCGCAGAGGTTATGACCAGCGGACGGACTGCCTATGCTGGCGGCGAGGCATTGCTGGTGCAGAGTAGAACGGCAGCATGGAACGGCGCAAGCCGTACGCTGAATACTCGTGCATTCCAGCCAGGCAATGCATACAGCTTCAGCGCAAATGTCATGTACTTTGACGGCGACGATACGGACACCTTCTTTATGAAGTTACAGTATACGGATGCTAACGGAGATACCCAGTATTCCACCGTTGCAGAGGGGCACGCCATCAAGGGACAGTGGATTCAGCTGAGCAACACCAATTACACGATCCCGGCGGATGCCTCCAATTTGCAGCTGTATATCGAAACAGCGGAAACCTCCAATAACTTCTATGTGGATGAAGCAATCGGCGCAGTGGCAGGCACTGTGATCGAGGGTGCCGGGGAAGGCAAAACCGTGATCCGGGGGGATCTGAATTTTGACGGCAGAATCGATGGTGCAGATCTGGCTCTGGAAAGACGGGGACTCATCAAGGGCTTTACAGACAATTATGCAAAGCTTGCAGCAGACGTGAACCAGGATGGTGATGTCACTGTGGCTGACGCAGTACTGATCCAGAGCTTCCTGATCGGCAAGATCAAGGAATTCCCCATTGAAACCAAGCCCATTGATACAGTCGCTATGGAGCAGCTGTTCGCAGGGGTAACTCCTGCAACCAGCTTCAAGAAGGATGGGGAGAACAATCCCCTCTTTACCCAGCGGTTCGGTGCAGATCCTGGCTGGATGGAATACAACGGTCGGATCTACGTTTACACCACCAATGATGCCTTTGAGTATGATTCCAACGGCAATATGAAGGAAAACAGCTATGACGTAGGCACCATTAACTGCCTGTCTTCTTCTGATCTGGTAAACTGGACGGACCACGGTGCGATCCCGGTTGCCGGAAGAAACGGTAGAACCACCAATGGCGCTGCCAAGTGGGCATCCTGCTCCTGGGCGCCGGATGCGTGCCACAAGACCATCAACGGCAAGGAAAAGTTCTTCCTCTACTTTGCGAATAATGGTTCCGGCATCGGTGTTCTGACTGCGGATTCTCCTACGGGTCCCTGGACGGATCCCATTGGCAAGGAACTGATCTCCAGAAGCACACCCAACTGCGGCAATATAACCTGGCTCTTTGATCCGGGCGTATACTATGACGAGGAAACCGGCAAGGGCTATCTGGCATTCGGCGGCGGCGTTCCGGAGGGGAAATCCGCTGATCCCGGCACGGCACGAATCGTGGAGCTTGGCTCGGATATGACCTCCATTGTGGGCACGCCAACTACTTTGAATCCTCCCTATCTGTTTGAGGATTCCAGTCTCATTAAGATCAACGGCACATGGGTTTACTCCTTCTGCCACAACTGGAGCGTGCCTGCCGGTCAGAAGTTCAACAGCGCAGACATCGGCTACATGACCGCAACCAATCCCCTTGGACCGTACACCTACCAGGGTCCTGTATTCCGGAATACTTTCGCACAGGGTCTGGACAACAACGGCAATAACCACCACTCCATCATCGAGTTCAAGGGTAAGTATTATGTACTCTACCACACACGTCAGTTGGAGATCCGCATGGGTGTCAATGGCGGCAAGGGCTACAATTACCGTTCGCCTTCTATTAGTGAGGCAACTGTAAACGGTACCTCCATCACTTGTACAGGGTCTCATACAGGCGTAAAGCAGATAGAATCTCTGAACCCCTACGCAACGGTTCAGGCTGAGACCATGTCCAACCAGTCCCAGGGCATCGCCGTAAACGGCTTGTCCGATACCACAGTGACCGGAACCAAGGGCAGCTGGACAAAGGTATCCGGCGTGAACTTCTCCAACGGCGCAAAGACTCTGACTGTAAAGGCATGCTCCAAATCCGGCGCAGTCATCAAGGTTTGCACAGGCGGAACAAACGGCGATGTGGTCACCTATGCAGAGATCAAGGCTGGCAGTACGCCGGAGGAGATCACCGTTCCTGTTGTGAACAGCGTCAGCGGAAACAAGGATCTGTATTTTGTATTCAGCGGCGATGTTACCTTCGACAGCTGGAGCTTCTCATAATTTTTAAGTGACACCGTACAGTTTGTGCGGCAGATGTAACAAGGAGTTTTCCGTCATATCACACAGAAATCCAGAGCAATACGCTGGTATTTCGGTTTCGTTTCTGTGCAATCTGACGAAAAAACTGTTGGTATGTCTGCCGCACAATCTTTATGCGGTGTTGCCCTTGACAAAGGCGGAATTATGCGGTAAAGTTATACTATAGTATTATGTATAAATGCAGGTGCGCATCTGAAGCCCTTTGGGTGAATCGGCGGAGCATTGCCTGTATGCAAATGAAGGGGAGGATTTTATGAATTTGAAGGCAAAACGGCTTGCTGCTTTGCTGACCACCGGTGCAATCTGCGGTACCATCGTTGCTGCACCCAAGTCTGCACTGCCGCAGATCCAGGTGGCTTCTGCTGCCAACACATATAATTATGTGGAGGCGATGCAGAAATCCCTGTTTTTCTACCAGGTGCAGCAGTCCGGCCCTCTGGCGGACTGGAATGAGGTTTCCTGGCGTGCGGACTGTATGATGAACGACTATGTGACAGGCGGCTGGTTTGATGCCGGCGACCACATCAAGTTTGCGTTGACCAATGCATATTCCTCTGCCATGCTGGCATGGGGCTTGCTGGAGTATGAGCAGGGTTTGAAGGATGCGGGATTGTTGGACATGTACCGCAAGAACCTGCAGTTTTCCCTGGACTTCCTGGTAGGCTGTGATCTGGGTGACGAGGTCGTATACCAGATCGGCGAGATCGGCTTTGACCACAAGTGGTGGGGCTCCGCAGAGGTCTATATGAGAAAGTACGAGTTGATGCAGGGGGAGACCGAGCGTCCTTACTACACCACCAAGGACAGTAATGTAACTGGCGAAATGGCAGCAGCTCTGGCAGCCGGCTACCTGGTGTTCAAGGATTCTGATCCGGCGCTGGCAAAGACCTATCTGGAGCATGCGGAAAACTGCTTCAAGATCGCTGATACCACCCGTGATCACAAGAACACCCCCGCCTCCGATGCAATGTACCCCTCCAGTCACTTCTATGATGAACTTTTCTGGGCAGCAAACTGGATGTACAAGGCAACCGGTGAGCAGAAGTATCTGGATCTTTGCGAATCTGACTATATCCCGAATCTGGGTAAGGAAGACCAGTCCACAGAAATGAAGTACACCTGGGGCATGTGCTGGGACGATGTGCAGCAGGGCGGTACGCTGCTGTATGCACTGAATACCGGTGATGCCACCTGGAAGGAACAGTTCCGGAAGCATCTGGAATACTGGACCACCGGCTATGGCGGCAAGCAGATCAATCACACACCGGACGGGCTTGCGTGGCTCACCAACTGGGGCTCCCTCCGTCACGCTACCACCACTGCTTTCATGGCATATGTGGCTGCGGATGAGCTGTTCAGCGGCACGGCGGATGCAGACAAGTACACCCAGTTTGCAGATACGCAGATGAACTACTGCTTTGGCGGCAATGACAGTAAGTTCAGCTATGTGATTGGTATGGGGGATACCTATCCGAAGGCTTGGCACCACAGAACCTCCAGCGGTGTGTGGGATGACCAGTGGACCATGCTGGGTGAGGAAAAGGAATATGCGCATGTGCTGTACGGCGCCCTGGTGGGTGGTCCCGGTCAGTCCGGCGCCTTCAATGACAAGGTGAACAGCTATGAGAACACAGAGGTTGCCATTGACTACAACGCCGGCTATACCGCTGCACTCTGTGCAATGATCCAGAAGTATGGCGGCGAGCAGCTGACCAATTTCCCGCCGGAGGAAACACCCAAGTGGGATGAATTCTTCATTGAAGCAGCAGTTAACCAGAGCAGTGAGAGCTACACAGAGGTCAAGGTTCTGGCTACCAATCATTCCGCATGGCCGGCTCGTCTGATCAAGAATCTGTCCTACCGGTACTACTTTGATATCTCAGAGATTCTGGCAGCTGGTCTGACTGTGGATGATATTACTGTCCGCATCGGTTACGATGAGTACAGCACCACCCAGATCTCCAATCCCATCCAGTATGATGGCAATGTATACTATGTTGAGATCACTTATCCGGACGGCACAGTGATCTGCCCCTCCGGTCAGTCCGAGCATCAGGCAGAGTTACAGTTCCGGATTTCCGTTCCGGATGCTTCCAAGTGCTGGGATGCTACCAACGACTACTCCTTTGAAGGCCTGGGCAAGTCCGGCAACGAATGCGTCAAGACAGAGCGGATTACCATGTATGATTCCGGCAAGCTGATCTATGGCGTAGAGCCGGACGGCACCACACCGGATGATAACCCGGTTGTGACCACCACCTCTGAGGAGGATGTGCTGCTTGGAGATGTGGACTGCAATGGGAAGGTAAATGTGCAGGATTACGTTCTGCTTAAGCAGTTTATGGTCAAGAAGGCAGAGATTACCGCAAAGGGCGGCGTGAATGCAGATATGAACCAGGACAGAGCACTGACCGTCAGCGACTGTGTACTGCTTGCACGGAAGCTGCTTTCCTAAGAAAATCAGCAGGAATTACCCGATGTATATACATCGGGTAATTTTTTTCATGTGACTATGCCTGCTCTGTGAATTATTTTTTGACGTTGGTCATTATGCATAAATATATGCTGTTGAGTTTATAAGAAGTTGACAAAGTTCAGATTCCCCCTTTACAAAATTGTATAGATACACTATAATAGAACTACGGAAAAGAGAAAAATACTGGTTATTTTTCATCGAAACTGATTCCAGACTGTATATCTGGATGGAAGCAGGATGGTCCGGATCCATTCGTTATAACGGCGGGATCTGTGCTGGTCCCCGTTATATAATTTCTTATTTTTTATGGGAGGGTAAAAAATGCTGAAAAAGAAAATCGGCAAAATTGTTACCGCCAGTGCGGTAACTGCCTGTGTTCTTGTGAATGCAACAGCAGCTATGCTTCCGAGCATGTCCATGGTTGCGTTTGCAGGTCAGGAGCTTGGACAGATGGACTTCAATAGTGGTGTTGGTCTACCTTGGCACATCTGTGAGTCCGGTCCCGGTAAGATGAAGTTTGACATCGATGGTGGTACATACAACATCGAGATCGTAAACCCGGGTGGTGCTGCAGAAGGCGGCGAGTCCCGTTGGGACTGCCAGTTCCGTCACAGAGGTCTGATCCTGGAAGCTGGTCATACCTATGAGGTAAAGGCTGAAGTTACTTCCGATACCAGTGGTCAGATTTATACCAAGATTGGTGACTCTGGTTCTCCGTATCGTGAGGTATGGCACAACGGCTTTGGTGGCAACGAAGGAAATGGATGGAACTGTATGCAGGTCACTGCAAACCAGACCCTGAAGATTGAATCTACTTTCACCTGCACCGAGAATATTGAAGTAGGTGAGTGGGCATGGCAGTTCGGCGGTGCTGGTGAGCACCAGAGCACCGATTGCTTCCCGGCTGGTACGAAGCTGAAGTTCGACAACATGTCTCTGATCGACAAGACTGACGACAAGACCGACTACGATGTTCTGCACCCGAAGAAGGACGTTCCCGAGGGCCAGGTTCGTGTAAACCAGGTTGGTTACTTCAGCACACTGCAGAAGCAGGCAACTGCTGTTGTTGAGAAAGGCACAGCTGCGCAGAAGTTCTCTCTGCTGGATGCTTCCGGTAAGGAAGTATACACCGGTACTTCTTCTGAGACCAGATACGATGATGATTCCCAGCAGTACATTCAGGTTCTGGATTTCTCTGATTTCACCACCGCTGGTACTTACACCATTTCCTGCGGCGGCAAGGGAAGCTATTCCTTCAAGATCGGCAATGATGTTTACGATGGCATTCTGACTGATGCTGTAAACTACTTCTATCAGAACCGTTCCGGTATTGATCTGGAAGAGAAGTACATCACTTCTACCGGCATGAACAAGTCCAAGTCTGATCTGGTTCACGTTGCAGGTCACGTTCCGGATACCGCATACATCCAGTCCAAATGGGTAAAGTCCTACCAGGCTGACGGTTCTGACGTAGACAAGAGCAGTGGTACAGTGAACGGTCAGGGCGGCTGGTACGATGCAGGCGACCACGGTAAATACGTTGTAAACGGCGGTATTTCCGTATGGACCCTGAACAACATGTACGAGCGTGTACTGGACAGTGACAACAATTCCAAGGAAAGCAAGTGGGCTGATAACTCCGGCACAGTTGTAATTCCTGAGAACGGAAACAAGATCCCGGATATTCTGGATGAGACCAAGGTCGAGATGGACTGGATGATGGAAATGGTTGTTCCCTCCGGCTACAAGATGACCTATGATGCATCTAAATACGGCGGTGCTGACACCGGCAAGTACGAGAACATGGTATTCCATAAGCTCCACGACCATAAGTGGACTGGTTTGGGCGTTCGTCCCAATGACTATGCTGAAGAGTGGGGCACCATCCGTATCGTAAAGCCCCCGTCCACTGCAGCTACTCTGAACTTTGTTGCAACTGCTGCACAGACTGCTCGTCTGTGGAAGGATATTGATTCCGATTATGCTGATAAGCTCCTGGCTCAGGCTAAGCTCAGCTATGCTGCTGCAAAGGCTAACCCCGAATTGTATGCTCCTCTGGATCAGGCAATCGGCGGCGGTGCTTACGGCGACACCAATGTAAAGGATGACTTCTACTGGGCAGCATGTGAGCTGTATGCTACTACACAGGATGCAACCTACCTGACCGATATGAAGGGCTACGCTGACTGCTTCAAGCTGACCACCAGCCTGGAAGGCGGCGAGAACACCGGTTCCTTCGGTTCTTTCAACTGGGGTAATACCGCTGGTCTGGGTACTCTGACTCTGTACCTGAACCGTGACGTACTGGATGCAGCTGATGCAAAGACTGTTTCTGACAGCATCACCGCAGCTGCTGACACCTACGTTGCAAAGGAAGAGGAACAGGGCTATGGTATTCCTTACCGTACCACAACCTTTACTGATGCAATCAACCTGGGCTATGACGAGAACGGCAAGCTGATCGAGGTTGACGGTTATGAGTGGGGTTCTAACTCCTTCGTTGTAAACAATGCGATCGTAATGGCTTATGCTTACGATATCACCAAGGATGCAAAGTACATCGACGGTGTTTCCACCGCTATGGACTATGTATTCGGACGCAATGCAATGGACTTCTCCTATGTAACCGGTTACGGTACCTATCACTGTGAGAATCCTCACCACAGATTCTGGTCTCATGAGCTGGATAGTTCCTTCCCGTATGCTCCTTCCGGCGTAATGTCCGGTGGTGCAAACTCCGGTATTCAGGATCCGTATGTAAGAGGTATGGGCTATAAGCTGGGTACTCTGGCTCCGCAGCTCTGCTACATCGACAGCGTTGAGGCTTGGTCCGTAAACGAGGTTACCATCAACTGGAACTCTCCGTTTGCTTGGGTTGTAAGCTTCCTGGAAGATGAGGCTCCGCTGGTTGACCGTGATACTCCTGCGACTACCGCAAAGACCACTGAGGGTGGCACTACTTCTACCACTACTTCTACCGGCACAGCACTCTACGGTGACGTAGACTGCAACGGCAAGATTGAGATCAATGATATCGTCCTGCTGTCCCGTTATGTTGCACAGGATGCTACTGCAAAGGCTCCTACTGCACAGGGTCTGATTAACGCTGACTGTGAGTACAATGGTTCCATTGATGCTGGTGACATCACCGCAATCGCTCGTTACCTGGCTCATCTGTGCGAAGCATCTGAGCTCGGTCCTCAGTAATCTGATCTGATTACAAATTAAGAATGCAGTCCGAAAGGGCTGCATTCTTTTTGTATAGCGAAAACAGCCGTTCGGTTCATAGAGCCGGGCGGCTGTTGCTATGCGATCTTTGCCATAATTGCGCTGTGTTATGTGTTGACAAAGTTCTCCGGGCATGGTAAAATAACAGTAGAAAGCATGCAAGGTGCAGGCTTTTCAAGTAATTGCAGAACAGGAGTGAACGATTATGATGAATGAAATTGGTGAAAACGTGAAGAAGCTGATGCTTCTGGGTATCGGTGCAGTGGCTGCAACCGCAGAAAAGTCCAAAGAGGTTGTGGATGAACTGGTTAAGAAGGGTGAGCTGACTGTGGAACAGGGCAAGACCTTGAACGAGGAACTCAAGCACAACATCAAGCAGAAGGTTAAGGAAAGCGTGAACGTTGAAGTTGTCAAGGAAGCGGACACGAATGACATTCTGAACAAGATGGACGATATGTCCGCTGAGGATCTGGCTGCAATCAAGGAAAAGCTTGAAAAGCTGTCTGCAAAGGATCAGCAGGACGCTGAGGCGTGAAATTGCCGGTAAGCGACAGCCAGCATCGACTCCAGGAAATCGTCGGCGTCCTCAAGAAGCATAATATTGTCAAGGGGCTGACGCCGCAAAAGCTGCGACTGATTCTGGAAGACATGGGGCCTACGTTTGTGAAGCTGGGACAGATTATGTCCATGCGGAACGATATTCTTCCTACGGAATATTGCAAGGAACTGGAAAAACTGCGGGCAGATGTGAAGCCCATGCCTTTGGAACAGGTTCGTGAAGTCATTCAAGAGGAATACGGCAGACCCTTGGAAGACGTTTTTTCCTCATTTGATGAGCATCCGCTTGGCTCCGCATCCATCGCACAGGTACACGCTGCAACGCTGCACGATGGCCGCCGTATGGTGGTCAAGGTGCAGCGTCCCCATATCCGGGAGACCATGACACGGGATATGTCCTTGCTCCGCACGGCGGTGAAACCCTTGAAGCTGACGCCCATCAGCGGCATGATCGACTTCAATATGGTTCTGGATGAGTTATGGTCGGTTTCTCAGCAGGAAATGGATTTCCTGGTGGAGGCACGGCATGCGGAGGAGTTCTACGAGCGGAGCCGGGATGTGGCGTTTGCCACCTGTCCGAAGATCGAGGATACGCTGACCACCTCTAAGGTGCTGGTAATGGAGTATATCGACGGCTTCTCCATTTGCGATATTCAGAAGTTGGAGGAGAATGGATATGACCGGAATGAGATCGGGCGGAAGCTGACGGATCATTATATCAAGCAGGTCATTGATGATGGCTTTTTCCATGCAGATCCCCACCCGGGCAATATCCGGATCCGGGAAGGTCAGATCGTCTGGATCGACATGGGTATGATGGGCAGGCTCACCAACCGGGATAAGCAGATGTTCAAGTGTGCCATCAAGGCTGTAGTGGAACGGGATGTGAATGAGCTGAAGCGCATCGTGCTGCAAATGGGCGTATACAATACTCCCATCAACCAGGTACAGTTGTATGCGGACATTGACGGCTTGTTGGACAAGTACTGTTCCATGGATATGGGAGATGTGGATATGGGCAAGGTGCTGGAGGAGCTGATGATGGTGGCTTCCTCCCACAAGATTGCCATGCCAAAGGGTGTTTCCATGCTTGCACGGGGTTTGTTGACCATTGAAGGGGTGGTGGCAACCGTCAGTCCCGAGTTGAACATTGTGGAGGTTGCTGCGGATCATATCAAGGCTGAGCTGCGCCAGGAATTTGATCCCAAAAAGGAAGCGGCGGGATTGGCACGGCGGGTGTATGCCTCCAGCAACAAGGCACTGGATATACCGGGTTTGCTGTCGGATCTTCTGAAGGCTACGGTCAAGGGACAAACCAAGCTGAATATGGAATTTACCGGTTCCAACGAGCCCCTGTCCCGGATCGACAAAATGGTCACAGAACTGATTGCCGGGATTCTGGCATCGGCATTGCTGCTGTCCTCCAGCCTGATCTGTACAACGGACATGCATCCCCAGACGCTGGGTATTCCGACGCTTGGCTTTTTCGGATATCTGCTTGCCTTTGGATTGGCGATGTGGATTATTCTTGGTAAGCGAAAGCGGTGAAGCATGTTTTAGGCGACACCATGCAGGCTCTGTGGGTGTTGCCTTTACTTTTGGAGCGGTTTGGTGTATAATAAGAAAGAATGCGGGGTCAATTCGTTGACCTCGCTGTTTTCTGCAATAGAAAGGTTGTATCCAATGAGTCAAAATAAATACGAAATCGACATGTGTCACGGCTCCATTTTGCCAAAGCTGCTGAAGCTGACGCTGCCCCTGCTGCTGTCCAGTGTATTGCAGCTGCTGTTCAATGCGGCAGATATTATTGTGGTGGGCAACTTTGCTTCGGAAAATTCTCTGGCGGCAGTTGGCTCCACTGCCTCCCTTGTGAATCTGATGACCAACCTGTTTCTGGGCTTGTCCACCAGTACCAATGTGCTGACTGCCATGTATATGGGGGCAGGGGAGTCGGACAAGGTGAACCGAACCATACATACCTCCATTTTGCTGAGTATCATCAGCGGAGCCTTCATGACCCTTGTGGGTGTTGCCTTTGCGGATAAATTCCTGTTGATGATGAAAGCACCGGAAGCCACCCTGCCTCTGTCCACCCTTTATCTGCGGATTTACTTTGTAGGCATGATCGCCATGCTGATCTACAATTTCGGCAGCTCCATCCTCCGGGCAATGGGAGATACCCGGCGTCCCCTGTATTATCTGGCATTTGCCGGCGCCATTAATGTGGTACTGAATTTGTTTTTTGTCATCGTTCTGAAGATGGATGTGGCAGGCGTTGCCCTTGCAACCGTGATCTCTCAGTGCATCTCCGCAGCATTGATTATCCGGTGCCTGATGCACGAAAGCGGCGCTTTTCAGTTTTCCTTCAAAAAGCTGGGATGGGATTCCCATCTGGTCAGCAGAATCATGCAAATTGGTATCCCTGCCGGATTCCAGGGGGTGGTGTTCTCTATTTCCAACGTAATTATCCAGTCCTCCATCAACGACTTCGGAGAGATTGTCATGGCGGGGAATGCGGCGGCTGCCAGCATCGAGGGCTTCATCTGGGTGTCCATGAATGCCTTTTCCCAAAGCGCCCTGACCTTTACCAGTAAGAACATTGGTGCCGGAAAATTTAGTCGCATCAACCGGATCACATTCATCACCTGCGCCTGTGCAGCAGTCACGGGACTGGTGCTGGGAAACCTGGCATACCTGTTCGGCACGCCCTTGCTGCATATCTACGACACACGGCCGGATGTGGTTGCCGCCGGACTGATCCGGATGCGGCTGGTGTGCTGCTTCTACTGCACCTGCGGTCTTATGGACTGCATTGTTGGAAATATCCGGGGTATGGGCTACGCCGTCACGCCCACTATTGTGTCCCTGTTGGGAGCCTGCGGTCTGCGGATCCTGTGGATCTTCACCATTTTCCGCATGCCGGAGTATCACACCCAGTTTATGCTGTTCGTGTCCTACCCCTTGTCCTGGATCATCACCTTCCTGGTGCATCTGATCTGTTACTTTTTCATGCGCAGGCGCTTTCCCAAGCAGGATGTCCAGCCGGGAGAGGCTGCGACATCTGCATAACAAAAACACAAAACACCGCACAAAGCTGTATCGCTCCGTGCGGTGTTTTTTATAAATCCTGCAGATCCGCTGCGGTCAGGTCATTCTCCAGATTGTCCCGGGCAAGATCCGTGTCAATGGTGGAGTATGCAGCGGAAATTGGTTTTTCCCCTTTGTGGGGTGTGCTGTGATATACTTTCAGAGCGGGCGTATGAGTGCCGGCAATGATAGGGTTTGCAGGCACGTTTCCGTGCTTGGCTTTCCCCTGGATCTCCGGTACTGCCGCTGCCTGCCTTCTGGTCACATCCTCCTGGGACATACAAATCACCTCTGTGACAGTATGCCCGAACCAGCGATCATTATCCCTGTGTCAATGTCCGCAGTACGGCTTCCACAGAACGCTCCGGCAGGGACAGCTTGTGGATGGGTTCGTGGATATCTCCTAAATAATGTGCATCGGAATTGGTGATCATCCGACACTGCGCCAGATAGGGGTGTGCCTGCCGCAGCTGTTCCACATAACCCGGATGCTTTAGTTCAAAACAGGTGAACTTGCTGTCCTCTGGGATCATGCCCAGATTGGACAGCAGACTGTTGGTGCGTTTTTCGATGTGCGCCGGGATCATAATGCCGCTCCGTTCCTGCACCAGATCATGCACCTGGTCGAAGCTGATATTGGCGGCATTGATCAGCATCAGGGACTCATCCCCGATGATCTCATCCTCCGCATTGACCACAAGCTGTCTGCCGAAAATCGCCGGGTCATTGGGAATGGGTGGGATCCGCCGGTGTACATACCGGTCAAAGTCCATCGCTCCCTCCAGGGTGGGGAACAGGCATACCACATGCACCTCCTCGCTGGTGCAAAGCTCCATGCCAGGAATGGCAAGAATGCCGTATGCTTCCGCAAGCTCCAGGAACGCCGGACAATTCCGGCTGGTGTTGTGATCCGTCAGTGCGATCACATCCAGTCCCTTGACCACAGCCATGCCTACGATATTGGACGGAAGCATATCGTCGTCCCCACAGGGGGACAGGCAGGAGTGAAGATGCAGATCATAGCTCAACTCATGCATGAATCAGTTCGTGCACCAGCAGGGCGGTTTCAAACACCGGCTGCTTGGATTGGAGCACCGTGACTCCTTGCTGCCGGGCCTTTGCCATGCCGTTGTCATCCAGGGGCGTGCCCTCCGCCAGAATGATGCAGGCAGTATCCGTCAGTACTGCCACTGCAATGGCGTTCATATTGCCCATGACCGTGACCCATACGCATCCGGCGGACGCCTTGCTCATACATACGCTGAGCAGATCACAGGTAAATACCCGAGTCAGTTCCGGATTCAGATCCCCCAGATGGAGTAGGGTGAATTCCGGTCTGGCTGCTAATTGCTGTACCGTCATGTTTCTTGCTCCTTTTCTGTTTGATGCAGCAGATCCTCCGGAAGCTGGTCCATATACTGCCGCAGAATAAAGATGCAGTCCCGTTCCGATGCTTCGCCCTTCACAATGTCCTCCGCCAGAGTCCGGCAGGTGGGTGCTCCGCAGGAGCCGCAGTCCAGTCCTGGAAATCTGTCACAGAGGACTTCGATCTGCTGCATCATGGCAAGGCTCTCTTTGAAATTGCTGCCCAGCCGGAATACGGGTTTGTATTCGATCTCGGATTCCAGAAACGCATGGGGCGTGTATTCTCCGTTCAAGTGGTTGCATGCAACGGGCAGGTATTTGCACAGCCGTTTCAGCTTTGCCTGTGCCACATAGGGGTTTTCCACCGTCAGCACGCCTCCCACGCAGCCGCCGCTGCAAGCGTTCAGCTCGATAAATTCCAGATCCGTGAATTTTTCATCCTCCAGATCCTCCAGCACATGAATGACGTTCTCAATGCCGTCCGCTGCCAGATAGCTGTCCGTCAGCAGTCCTCCTGCCTCGCCGCCGCTGTTGCCCCAGCCAACTCCGATCCTGCCGGAGCTTGCGTAATCCTCCCGCACCTCATCGCTGCGTTTCATCAGGCTCAGCAGACGGGGGTACACGTCCTTGATGGCAAGCACTGCATCCACCTCCGAATGGTCGATGCCGATGGGAGATTTCACCGCCGTCACCTTTGCCGGACAGGGAGAGATGAAGATAATGCCGATCTGATCCGCCGGCAGTCCGGTTTGCCGCATGGCACGTTCCCTTGCCTGGATGGCTGCCAGATCCATTGGCGCATTGAAAGGCAGCAGGTGGGGGATGAGACTTGGAAAGCGCACCTGGATCAGCCGCACCACCGTCGGACATGCAGTACTGATAAAGGGCTTCTTTTCCGGATGCTCCTCCACATAGCGCCGGGACATTTCCGAAACCTGCTCTGCGGCACCGCTGACCTCAAACACATCGTCAAAGCCCATCAGGTGCAGTGCCCGCAGTACGATATTTACATCGTCCAGCCGGTTGAACTGGGCATACAGGGAGGGTGCCGGCAATGCCACCGTGTATGCATACTGCTTCATTACATCCGGGCTGTCATAGGTTGCCTCCTTGGCGTGGTGGGGACAGATCCGGATGCATTCCCCGCAGTCGATACAGCATTCATTGGTGATTTCCGCCTTACGGTTGCGCACCCGGATCGCTTGGGTGGGACAGCGCTTGATGCAGTTGGTGCATCCCTTGCACAGGGACTTATCCAGCCGGACGGAATGATAGAATGTCTGATCCATCGGAGATCTCCTCCTTGTTGCCTAAAGTACTTAGAGATATACCTTCATCACAACGGTGGTTCCAACGCCCAGCTTTGTTGTGATCTGCATATCGTCGGTGTATTTTTTCATATTCGGAAGTCCCATGCCGGCACCGAAACCCAGACTGCGTACGTTGTCTGGAGCAGTGGAATAGCCTGCTTGCATGGCCTTGTCGATGTCCGCAATGCCGGGACCCTTGTCTGCAAGCGTCATGGTGATCTGGTCGGAGGAGATCTCCACCGTGATAGTGCCTCCCTCTGCGTGGATCACCATATTGATCTCGCCTTCGTACATGGCAATGGATACCTTCCGGATTACTGCCGGATCCACATTCATCTGCTTGAGCCGACTTTTCACATCGCTGGACGCTTCACCGGCACGGGTGAAATCCTCGTTGGATACAGTATAGGTCAGGGTGATGGTATCGCTCAATTCCTCGCCCCCCCGCTCAACCCGTGGGTATACAGCAGCCCGCAGGCGGTGAACATGCGGTGCTTTGTGACCAGAAGGGGGATGCATCGCTGCTGTGCCAGCTCCAGCATGGCATCGTCCGGTTCCTTGCCTCGTACAAATACGATACACACAATGTCCATCATTTCTGCTGTGCGGATCACCTGAGGATTGCACAGACCAGTCAGCAGTACGGATTGATCTTTTACAAAGGCAAGTACATCGCTCATCATATCGGAACCGCAGGCGGTATGTACCGGGTGCTGCAGCATATCCTCACAGCATAAAACCTCGGCGCCCAGAATTTCTGAAATATTCTGCACTGTCATACACATATACCTCCATATAGCTGCTGGTGACGCAGCCTGATTAATATATGTATTATAGCATACCCGTTTCCGGCTTGTAAAGCACTTGTCACAAAAAAAGCCCGGCTGTTTGACAAATTTCAGACAAAAACATGGTGATTTTGCATAGGCAAACTGCAAAAATTCAGCTCAGATTCGGAATGAATGTGCAGGAGCCAAGCTCTATATTGTATATTATATACAAACATATTAGGGGGATTTGTTGCAATCTGTCGAATAGCTTTTTTCGCATGTGTGTGCTATAATTAACATATGTTGTACTGTTGTGTGCTATAGGTGCGTATTGCCGCCCCTGCAGCCGCAAATTATTGCAAGGAGGTTCAACTAAATGGGTTCAAAACAAACAAATGCAGTACCCTTTCACGGCACTGCCGAGCAGGAAGCACAGCTTCGTGCAATGGTGGACCATCTGAAGGATACCAAGGGTGCGCTGATGCCGATTATGCAGAAAGCACAGGATATCTATGGATATCTTCCGATCGAAGTACAGACTATCATTTCTGATATGACCGGTATTCCGCTTGAGAAGATCTACGGCGTTGCTACATTCTACTCCCAGTTTTCTCTCTACCCGAAGGGGCAGTACACCATTTCCGTCTGTCTTGGCACCGCTTGCTATGTAAAGGGCTCCGGCGATGTGTTTGAAAAGCTCAAGCAGATTCTGGGTATAGAGGACGGTCAGTGCACCGCTGACGGCAAGTTTTCTCTGGAGGCATGCCGCTGCATCGGCGCATGCGGACTGGCACCGGTTATGACCATTAATGACGATGTGTACGGCAGACTGACCGTTGAGGAGCTGCCGGCTATTCTGGAAAAGTATAACGACTGATATGATGCCTGAGCTTTCACTCAACATTCTGGATGTGGCGCAGAACTGCGTCCGTGCAAAGGCAATGTTGACTGAGATCAGTATCTGCGCAGAAACGGACAGGGACAGGCTGACGGTTGAGATCCGGGACAATGGCTGCGGTATGACGCCGGAGCAGGTGGCACATGTGTGCGATCCTTTTTTCACCACCCGGACAACCCGTAAGATCGGTCTGGGCGTTCCTTTTTTCAAGGAAGCGGCAGAGGATACGGGGGGATCGTTTTCCATCGAATCCGAGCCCGGAAAGGGCACGGTGGTTAAGGCAGTGTTTGTGCTTTCCAGCATCGACCGGATGCCGCTGGGAGATATTACTTTTACTATCCGTTCCCTGATTACCCTGAACCCAACTCTGGATTTCGTCTATCGCTATCAGATCGACGATCGTTCCTTCATACTGGATACTCGCCAGTTTCGTGAGATTCTGGGGGATGTACCCTTGAACGAGCCGGAGGTTGCGCAGTATATTCAAGCTTATCTCACTGAAAACAAATCAGAAGTGGACGGGGATGTGATCCTGTAAGGCTTCTGTGATTAGGAGGAAAATTATGAAGTCCCTGGAAGAACTGAAGGCAATCCGAGACAAGATGCAGAATCAGGTAAACCTGAGAGACGAAGATACCACTGCAACCCGCATTGTGGTTGGTATGGCTACCTGCGGCATTGCAGCCGGCGCAAGACCGGTTCTGACCGCTTTTTCCGATCTGGCGCAGCAGAAGGGCATGAAGAACGTGGTTGTGACCCAGACCGGCTGTGTAGGTCTGTGCCAGTACGAGCCCATCGTGGAGATCCTGGAACCGGGCAAGGAGAAGGTTACATACATCAATATGAACCCGGAGAAGGCTGCTGAGGTATTTGAGCAGCACATTGTTCGTGGTCAGGTTAAATCCGAATATACCATCAGCTCTGCAGTTAAGTAAAATTCGACTTCGAAAGGATAGAAAATTATGTTTCGTTCACACGTTTTGATTTGCGGCGGTACCGGCTGTACCTCTTCCGGCAGTCTGAAGATTTATGAGAAGCTGCAGGAGGAGATCAACAAAAACGGTCTGTCCAAAGAAGTGCAGGTCGTAAAGACCGGTTGCTTTGGTCTCTGCGCAAACGGCCCGATTATGATCGTTTACCCGGAGGGTACGTTCTACTCTATGGTAAACGTAGAGGATATTCCGGAGATCGTGTCTGAGCATCTGCTCAAGGGTCGTATCGTGACTCGTCTGGTTTATCAGGAAACCGTTGAGGAGGATGGCATCAAGTCCCTCAATGATACGGATTTTTACAAGAATCAGCACCGTGTCGCACTGCGGAACTGCGGTGTGATCAACCCGGAGTGCATCGACGAGTACATCGGTCGTGACGGTTACCAAGCACTGGGTAAGGTTCTGACTGAAATGACCCCTGAAGAGGTCATCCAGTGCATTTTGGATTCCGGTCTGCGTGGCAGAGGCGGCGGCGGATTCCCCACCGGCAGAAAGTGGCAGCTGGCTCGGAATATCGTGCCTAACGCAGATCAGAAGTACGTATGCTGCAACGCCGACGAGGGCGACCCGGGCGCATTCATGGATCGTTCTGTACTGGAGGGAGACCCCCACGTGGTTCTGGAGGCTATGGCAATTGCCGGCTATGCAATTGGCGCAACGCAGGGCTATATCTATGTGCGTGCAGAGTATCCCATCGCCGTACAGCGTCTGGAAATCGCAATCAAGCAGGCACGTGAGTACGGCCTGTTGGGCAAGAACATTTTCGGCACCGACTTCAGCTTTGACATTGGTCTGCGTCTTGGCGCAGGCGCCTTCGTCTGCGGTGAGGAAACTGCACTGATGACCTCTATTGAGGGCAACAGAGGTGAGCCGCGTCCCCGTCCGCCTTTCCCGGCTGAAAAGGGTCTGTTCCAGAAGCCTACCATTCTGAACAACGTGGAGACCTATGCAAACATTCCCCAGATCATCCTCAAGGGGGCGGACTGGTTTGCTTCCATGGGTACGGAAAAGTCCAAGGGCACAAAGGTATTCGCACTGGGCGGCAAGATCCACAACACCGGTCTGGTAGAGGTTCCGATGGGTACTACCCTGCGTACCGTTATTGAGGAAATCGGCGGTGGCATCCCCAACGGCAAGAAGTTTAAGGCTGCACAGACAGGCGGCCCCTCCGGTGGATGCATCCCCGCAGAGCATATGGATATTGCCATCGACTATGACAATCTGATTGCCATCGGCTCCATGATGGGCTCCGGCGGACTGATCGTTATGGACGAGGACAATTGTATGGTGGATATCGCAAAATTCTTTCTGGAATTTACCGTTGACGAGTCCTGCGGCAAATGTACTCCCTGCCGGATCGGTACCAAGCGGATGTACGAGATCCTGGATAAGATCACAAAGGGCAAGGCAACTCTGGAGGATCTGGATAAGCTGGAGGCGCTGTGCTATCATGTAAAGGCAAACTCTCTCTGCGGTCTGGGTCAGACAGCGCCCAACCCGGTTCTGTCCACGCTCCGTTACTTCAGAGACGAGTACATTGCCCACATTGTAGAAAAGAGATGTCCTGCCGGCGTATGTAAGGATCTGCTCAGCTATGAGATCCAGGCTGACAAGTGCAAGGGCTGTACCGCATGCGCAAGAGTATGTCCTGCCGGTGCGATCAGCGGCTCTGTAAAGAATCCGCATACCATTGACAAGAGTAAGTGCCTCAAGTGCGGCGCTTGTATTGAAAAGTGCCGGTTCGGCGCAATTATCAAGAAGTAAGTGGAGGATGCGGAACATGGAGAATGTAACGATTAAAATTAACGGCGTAGAAACCAGCGTGCCTGCCGGAACCACCATTCTGGAAGCGGCACATATGGCAAATATCGAAATTCCGACCCTTTGCTTTATGAAGGAGATCAACGCCATCGGCGCATGCCGGATCTGTATGGTGGAGGCAAACGAGGGCAGAGGCAATCGTCTGGTTGCTGCATGTGTATACCCGGTCAGCCCCAATATGCAGATTTTCACAAACACCCCCCGTGTACTGGAAGCACGGAAGCGTACCCTGGAGCTGATGCTCTCCACCCATGAGCGGAACTGTCTGTCCTGCGTCAGAAGCGGCAATTGTGAGCTGCAGCAGCTGGCAAAGGATCTGGGCGTAGAGGATGCCGGCATTTACGACGGCGTGAAAAACCACTACGAGATCGACGGCACCGCTGCTCATATGATCCGGGACAACAACAAGTGCATCCTGTGCCGTCGCTGTGTGGCTGCATGCGGCATCACCCAGTCTGTTGGAGTCATCGGCGCAAACGAGCGTGGCTTCAAGACCTTTATCGGCAGTGCCTTTGACATGGGTCTGGGCGAGACCAGCTGCGTATCCTGCGGACAGTGTATTGCAGTATGTCCCACCGGTGCTCTGGCTGAAAAGGACTCCACCTCTGAAGTGCTGGCTGCCATTGCAGACCCCAGCAAGCATGTGATCGTACAGACCGCTCCCGCAGTGCGTGCAGGTCTGGGCGAGTGCTTCGGCTACCCCATTGGTACCGACGTAGAGGGCAAGATGGTTGCTGCTCTGAGACGGCTTGGCTTCGACAAGGTGTTCGATACCGACTTTGCGGCTGACCTGACCATTATGGAGGAAGGCACCGAGTTCATCGACAGACTGCAGAACGGCGGCAAGCTGCCTCTGATTACCTCCTGCTCTCCCGGGTGGATCAAGTTCTGTGAGCACTACTACCCGGATATGACTGAGAATCTGTCCAGCTGCAAGTCTCCCCAGCAGATGTTCGGCGCAGTGGCAAAGAGCTACTACGCAGAGAAGATGGGCATCGATCCGAAGGATATGGTAGTCGTATCCGTTATGCCCTGTACCGCAAAGAAGTTTGAGATCGGTCGGGATGATCAGGCTGCAAACGGCGTGCCGGATGTGGATATCGCTTTGACCACCCGTGAGCTGGGCAGAATGATCCAGCGTGCAGGCATCAACTTCCAGGCTCTGCCGGACGAAGAATTTGATATGCCTCTGGGCCTATCCACCGGCGCAGGCGTGATCTTCGGCGCAACCGGCGGTGTAATGGAAGCGGCTCTGAGAACCGTTGTGGAGGTTCTGGAGAAGAAGGAACTGCCCAGTCTGGACTTCCAGGAAGTACGGGGCATGGAAGGCATCAAGGAGGCAACCTACAATGTTGCCGGCACAGATGTGAAGCTGGCAGTGGCAAGCGGTCTTGCAAACGCAAGAATGCTGCTGGACAAGGTAAATTCCGGCGAGGCAGACTATCACTTTATCGAGATTATGGGATGCCCGGGCGGTTGCATCAACGGCGGCGGTCAGCCCCATGTTTCTCCCGCTGAGCGGAACTTTGGCGACTATCGTGCGAAGCGTGCAAGCGTGCTGTACAACAATGACGCAGCAAAGGCAGTACGGAAGTCCCACGAGAACGCAGGCGTCAAGGAGCTTTATGACACCTACCTGGAGAAGCCGGGCAGCCATAAGGCACACCAGCTGCTGCATACCACCTACGTTAAGAGAAGCATCAACTAATTCCATTGCGAAAAGAAAGCGCCGGGTCACTGGGATCCGGCGCTTTTTCTGTGGTGGATTTTCTCCAACATGAAAAGCCCGAAGGCAGTTCATAGACTGCCTTCGGGCTTTATTTGTATAGGATTGAACGAGCCGCTTACTCCTTGTGGAATTCTGCCAGCTCCAATCCCTCGTTCTTTTCCAGCGCCCAGCGAATGTTCCACTCGCTGGTGAAAATGAGCAGATAATTATCGTGGAAATCTTGTACGATCTTGGTATCAGAGCTGAGATGCAGCTCCTGTACCGGTACGGGACTTTTGGATACCCAGCGGATGTACTGGTAGGGCAGTCCCTCCCGGATGATATCCACGTTGTATTCGTTTTTCATCCGATGCTCAAACACCTCAAACTGCAGCACGCCTACCACGCCCACGATCACTTCCTCCATGCCGGAGAAGGGTTCGTGGAAGATCTGGATGGCACCCTCCTGTGCGATCTGGGTGGTGCCCTTCACAAACTGCTTACGCTTCATGGTATCCTTGTGGCGGATCCGGGCGAAATGCTCCGGCGCAAAGGTGGGGATGCCCTCAAATTCAAAGCGTTTGCCAGGAGAGCACACCGTGTCCCCGATGGAGAAAATGCCCGGGTCGAACACACCGATGATATCTCCGGCGTATGCCTCGTTGATGATTTCCCGCTCCTGCGCCATGATCTGCTGGGGCTGGGACAGACGCATTTTCTTGTTGCCCTGCACATGGAGCACTTCCATGTCCCGCTCAAACTTGCCGGAGCAGATTCGTAGAAAGGTGATTCGATCCCGGTGCGCCTTGTTCATATTTGCCTGGATCTTGAATACAAAGGCGGAGAAGTTTTCGTCGTAGGGATCGATCTCCTGTCCCCCTGCATAGCGGGGCAGGGGTGGCGGCGTCAGTTCCAGGAATCGTTCCAGGAATGGCTCCACGCCGAAGTTGGTCAGTGCGGAACCGAAGAATACCGGCGACAGCCGCCCCTCCTGCACTGCCTTCAGGTCGAATGCATCGCTTGCCCCGTCCAGCAGCTCCACATCCTCCAGCAGGGTGTTCCGGTTTTCCGTGCCGATGAGCCCGTCCAGCTCCGGAGAATGGAGATCCACCTCCGTTGCCTTGACCTCGTGCTGCCCATTGTTGGCTTCAAAGGAGAGAATGTGCCGTTTTTCCCGGTCGAATACCCCCTTGAATTCCTTGCCGCAGCCGATGGGCCAGTTCACCGGATAGGTCTGGATGCCCAGCTCCTGCTCAATCTGCTCCAGCAGGTCAAAGGGGTTCCGGGATTCCCGATCCATTTTGTTGATAAAGGTAAAAATGGGAATATGACGCATGACGCAGACCTTAAACAGCTTCCGGGTCTGGTTCTCCACGCCCTTGGAAGCGTCGATGACCATCACTGCGGAGTCTGCCGCCATCAGAGTTCGGTAGGTATCCTCTGAAAAATCCTGGTGACCCGGTGTGTCCAGAATGTTGATGCAGTAGTCGTTGTACTGAAACTGCATGACGGAGGAGGTGACGGAGATTCCTCTCTGCTTTTCGATCTCCATCCAGTCGGACACCGCATGCTTGGCGGTTTTCTTGCCCTTGACAGAGCCTGCGAGGGCAATTGCCCCGCCGTATAGCAGAAACTTTTCAGTCAGTGTGGTTTTTCCCGCATCCGGGTGAGAAATAATGGCAAAGGTTCTTCTGCGTTTGATTTCCTGTTCGAGCTGTTTCAATCAAATGCCTCCATTCAGATTCCTGTTGACAAATACCAAAATAGTATACCACATTTTTATGAAAATAGCAAGGGCAATACCGAACAATCTTTGCACGGTGCTGCCAGGGCTTCAGCAAGGGAAATCGTAAAAGCAGATACCCAGTCCGGCGGACAGAAGAATCATGAGAATGGGGGAGGGCGCATGCTTCCGGAGCCGCTTGGTCAGTGCATGCACTCCCACCAGCAGAGCCAGAATGCAGATGCCTTTTGCGTCCGGATGCAGACCATCTCCCAGCTTTGCAAAGCCAAACAGGGTGTGCAGACCCATGGTCACGGCGGTTGCAAGGATCAGTGCTACTATACAAGGGCGGATGCCGGAGAGGAAGTCCTGTACTGCCGCATAGCGGAGCAGATTCCGAAGCAGGGCGGCAATCAGCAGAATGATACAGAAGGCAGGCAGCACCACCCCGCAGGTTGCCGCCAGTGCGCCGGGTATGCCTGCTTGAGATGCTCCCACGAAGGTTGCCATATTGACTGCCAGCGGGCCGGGTGTGGATTCGGACACGGCAATCAGATTCAGAAATGCCTCCTCCGTCAGCCAGCCGTTGGACAGAACCTTTTCCCGAATCAAAGAAATCATTCCATAGCCGCCTCCAAAGGATACGGCGCCGATCTCCAGAAAAATGAGAAACAGCCGGAGGAGGGTCATGGCTTACCCTCCTTCCTGCAAATGCGGCGGATTTTCCCTGCCAGGATCCCCACAGCCCCACTGAGGAGGATGTAATATACAGAGGAAAAGCTGACTGCAAACAGGGTGCAAAGCAGCATGCCCATGCCCACCCCCAGCAGGATGCAGAGACTTACAGGATCCCGTTCTAGACTCCGGAGCATCCGCAAACCGGCAGTTATAATTAAGTAGACCACACAGACCTGGATGCCGTGAAAGGCGTGCGACACATAGGTCAGCGCCAGGAAACGATCCAGGAACAGGGAAATAATGTAGATGATAACAAAGGAGGGGATGCATACTGCCAGGGTGGCAGCTGCTGCGCCCCATCCCCCAGCCATCCGGTAGCCCAGATAGGTGGCGCTGTTGATGGCAACGGGGCCGGGCGTGGATTCGGAAATGGCAGCCATATCTAAAAATTCCTGTTTATCCAGCCATTTTTTCTTTGTGATAAACTCGTTCTCCAGCAGGGCGAGCATGGCATAGCCGCCGCCGAAAGTGAAAGCGCCGATTTTCAGAAAGGTCAGAAATAGAGTGAGAAGCCTGTTGGATGCTTTCATACGGAACACCTCCGATCAATAGTATACACAGTTTGCCTGTTTAAGTCAAGGCAGCATGGCAAAATGCCCTGTTTTGACACATGCGGTCTGCACTTTTGGGCAGTTTTTCTCTTTTCCCGTCGGAGAAAAGGGTGTATAATGTAATAGAAGACTTTGTATAGCATCTGCTGACGAATTTTCCGTCATATCACACAGAAACTCCTTGAAATACGACAGTATTCCTGCGCCATTTCTGTGCAATCTGACGAGAAATCTGTTGGCACATCTGCTACACAATTTTTGTGTGGCGTTGCTTTCAGAAAGAGAGTGTGTTTCGATGAATAAGGATCTGACAACGGGCAGTGCCAACCGGGCACTGATCCTGTTTACACTGCCGATGTTTATCAGTGTGATTTTTCAGCAGCTGTACAACATGGCAGACAGTGTGATTGCCGGCAGGTATGCCGGAGAGGATGCGTTGGCGGCAGTGGGAGCAAGCTACCCCATTACTATGATTTTTATGGCGGTGGCGGTGGGCAGCCAGGTGGGCTGCTCTGTGGTAATCAGTCGGTTCTTCGGTGCGAAGGATTACGTCCGGACTCGCTGCTGCATTTCCACAACTCTGATCGCAGGTCTTGTGCTTTCCGCCGTGCTGACCCTGGCTGGGGTTCTGTGCAGTGCGCCCCTGATGCGGCTGGTGAATACGCCGGACAATATTTTTGCTGCCGGAAAGCTGTATTTACAGGTCTACACCGCCGGATTTCTGTTCTTGTTTATGTATAATATAACCACCGGTATTTTCAGCAGTCTCGGAGACAGCAAAACGCCCTTGTACTTTCTGATCGCCTCCTCTCTGGGAAATGTGGCACTGGATGCGGTATTTGTAATTGTATTCCATTGGGGCGTTGCCGGTGTGGCATGGGCGACCTTCATTGCGCAGGGCATCGCCTGTGTGCTGTCGGTTCTGGTGCTGCGTCGCCGGATCCGACAGCTGGAAACGGCGGAAAATCCCCAGCGGTTCAGCTGGGCAGCTCTCCGGGAGATTGCCCGGGTGGCGATTCCGAGTATATTACAGCAAGGCTTTGTTTCTGTGGGAAATCTGTTTATTCAGTATCTGGTCAACGGCTTTGGCTCCTCCGTCATTGCCGGCTACTCTGCTGCCATTAAGCTGAACACCTTTGCCATTACCAGCTGCACCACGCTTGGCAGCGGCATTTCCAGCTTTACCGCCCAGAACCTTGGGGCAGGAAAGCCAGACCGGATTCGCAGCGGCTTCCGTACCGGTGCGCTGTTTTCCGTGCTCGTTTCAGTGGCGTTTTCCTTTCTGTTCTGCTTTCTGGGCAGTCCGCTTCTGCGGCTGTTTATGAACCAGGACAGCACAGTATTGGCAATGGATACAGGACTTCTGTTCCTGCGGATCGTTGCCCCCTTCTACTGTGTGGTTGCAGTGAAAATCAGCTGTGACTCTGTACTGCGGGGTGGGGAGTGCATGCAGTATTTTATGATAACCACCTTTTTGGATCTGGCACTGCGTGTGATCCTTGCGTTTATCTTTTCTCCCCTGTGGCAGCAGACCGGCATCTGGCTGGCATGGCCCATCAGTTGGACGCTGTCCACTGTACTGTCCTTGGTATTTTACCGGATGCGACCCTGGGAAAAGCGGATGCATGGGTGAATTCCTGCGAAAAAAGATCGGATTTTTCTGATCTTTTTTCTTTTTTCGCTTGACATGGAGTTGACTCCAGGTGTTATAATAATGGCATCACAACAAAGGAGGTTGCTTCATGAGCAAGCAGATTTTGATTCTTTCCGCAAGTCCCCGGAAGGGCGGCAATTCCGACGTTCTTTGCGATGCATTCCGCAGAGGCGCAGAAGAAAGCGGTCATAAGGTGGAAAAGCTGAGGCTTTCTGAGCGGAACATCCACTACTGCACCGGCTGCGGCGTCTGTAACAATACCCACTGCTGTGTCCAGAAGGATGACATGGCACAGGTTCTGGAGCGGATGGTGCAGGCGGATGTGATCGTGCTGGCAACGCCGGTGTATTTCTACACCATGGACGCACAGCTGAAAACCCTCATCGACCGGACGGTGCCCCGTTACACAGAGCTGTCCAACAAGGAGTTTTACTATATCCTGACGGCGGCGGACACCAACCAGGCGATGCTGGAAAAGACGGTGGAGAGCATTCGGGGCTTTACGCTGGATTGCCTGGACACCCCGGTGGAGCGTGGGATTCTGTACGGCACCGGTGTCTGGAAAACCGGTGAGGTGGAGCATACAAAGCATCTGGAGGATGCCTATCAGATGGGCAGACAGGTATAAGGAGGATTTTATATGGAACACACAATAGTACGGGACAAACAATCTGCGGCTGGAGCCGCTTTGCGAATTGCATTGACAGTGGCTGCGGCGGTTCTGCTGCCCCAGCTGTTTCATGCAGTGGGTGCAATTTCCGGAACGGGTACCGCACTGGGTGCTGCACTTTTGCCCATGCATATTCCGGTGCTGCTGGCAGGGCTTTTGTACGGTCCGGTGGTGGGTGTTGCCGCCGGCGTGCTGAGTCCTTTGCTTAGTGCAGCGGTTTCTGATATGCCCACAGCGGCGCTTCTGCCCTTCATGGTACTGGAGTTGGGCGTGTACGGGCTTACATCCGGCTTCCTGTCCCGGACAGGATTGCACGGCTTTACAAAGCTGCTGTTGGCACAGCTTGCAGGCAGAGCCGCAAGAGCATTGGCAGTGCTGACGGCCATCTACCTGTTGAGAAATACCCGGCTGGAGCCAGCTGCTGCATGGCAGTTTGTCACCGCCGGTCTGTTCGGCATCCTGATCCAGTGGGCGGTGATCCCTCTGCTGGTCAAGTATATCCAGGACAGGAGAAATCAGCATGCATGACCTGGAACGGGCAAGGACGCTGCTGACGGAAGGATGCTATACCTGCGTGCTGTGCCGGGTGGATGTCTGCTATACAAGCCATAGCAAGGGCATTTCTCCCATGCTGGACTGGATTGGTGCAGGTGTGGAGCTGAGGGGCTTTTGTGCTGCGGATATCATCGTAGGCAAAGCGGCAGCCATGCTGTTTGTGCATGCCGGAGTGTGCGCTGTGTACGGCAGGGTCATGAGCACTGCCGGGAGGGACTATCTCACCGCCCATGGGGTGGCGTGCAGCTATGACACATTGACAGAACAGATCGTGAACCGCACCGGCGATGGAGTCTGTCCCATGGAGCAGACTGTGGCGCAGTTGGAGGATCCACAGGTTGCCTATGCAGCCTTGCGGAGGAAACGTGACGAAATGAGGAGGAAACAATGAAGAAACTAGGATTTGGATGCATGCGGCTGCCGCTAATGGATCAGAATAATCAGAAGAGCTTTGACATGCCCCAGCTTTGCAGCATGGTGGACGCATTCCTGGAACGGGGCTTTACCTATTTCGATACTGCATACATGTACCACGATTTTGAAAGCGAACGGGTGATGAAGCAAGCGCTGATTGAACGGCATCCCCGTGAAACATTCCTGCTTGCCACCAAGCTGCCCACCATGTTTCTGAAGGAAGCGCCGGATATGGAACGGATCTTCAGCGAGCAGCTGGAAAAGACGGGAGCCGGGTACTTCGACTACTATCTGCTGCATAGTCTGAATGAGGAGAACTATGCAACGGTGCAGCGACTGGATGCCTTCGGCTTTTGCATGCGGAAAAAACAGGAGGGACTGATCCGCCGTCTGGGCTTTTCCTTCCATGACAGTGCGGCATTGCTGGATAAGATCCTGACAGAGCATCCGGAAACGGAATTTGTTCAGCTGCAGCTGAATTATCTGGACTGGGACAACGAAACCGTTCAGTCCCGGAAATGCTACGAGGTTGCAAAAAAGCATGGCAAGGATATCATCGTCATGGAGCCGGTAAAGGGTGGTACCCTTGCAAAGGTGCCGGAGCAGGCAGAGCAGCTGCTGAAGAGGTATGCGCCGGAGCATTCCGTGCCCTCCTGGGCGATCCGCTTTGCCGCAAGTCCGGACAATGTGGTTATGGTGCTCAGCGGTATGAGCAGCATGGAACAGCTACAGGATAACATGAGCTATATGGAGCAGTTCCAGCCCATGAAGCCGGAGGAAATTGATTTGTGTATGCAGGTGCGGGATATTATCAACGGCACCATTGCCGTGCCCTGTACTGCCTGCCGCTACTGTGTGGAAGGATGTCCCATGCAGATTCCGATCCCGGATTACTTTGTCCTGTACAATGCGGAGCTGCAGGAGGTGGAGAAGCCCTTCACGGTGCAGCAGACCTATTATGAGAATCTGACCCGGCAGCACGGAAAGGCTTCGGACTGTGTTGCATGCCGCCAGTGCGAGCAGCATTGCCCCCAGCATATTTCCATTGTGGAAAATCTGAAAAAGGTGGCAGAAACCTTCGAGGTGTGATATGACGATTTCGGAGACCGCAAAAAAATATGATCTGACTCCGGATACCCTGCGGTATTACGAGCGGATCGGACTGATTCCGCCGGTGCGCCGGAACGCCTCCGGTTTGCGGGATTACGACCAGGAGGCTTGCCGGTGGGTGGAGTTCATCAAATGCATGCGAAGCGCCGGCCTGCCCATTGAGGTGCTGATCGAGTATGTACAGCTCTTCCGGCAAGGGGATGCCACCGTTGACGCCCGGCTGGAACTGCTGACGGAACAGCGCAGACTGTTGCAGGAGCGGATCTGTGCCATGCAGAACACCCTTGCCCGGCTGGACTATAAGATCCAGCTGTATGAATCCGGGCAGATGAAGCAGTGTGAACAGCGGCTGACCGGATCCGGCGAGCCGGAGCAGCCGGATATTCCGTGATGCTTGCCTTTTGCGTGTTGTTTTGATTTTGGAAAAAACGACGAAAATTCCCTATGATATTCTCCGTTCGCCGAGTTATACTATTATCACGGCATCCAATTCTATTAAAAACAAAGGAGAACCATTATGAAGGGTGAATTTACGCAGAAGGGTAAGGAAGCAATGGAGCGTTTTAAGATGGAGTCTGCCAGCGAGGTTGGCGTATCCCTCAAGCAGGGCTACAACGGCGATCTGACTGCACGTCAGGCTGGTTCCATCGGCGGCCAGATGGTCAAGAAGATGATCGACGCATATAAGATGCAGTAAGATCTTTTCCCCGAAAAAGTGCGCTGTGCGGCATTTGTCGTGCAGCGCACTTGCTTTTTCCGGATTTTGATGCATAAAAAAGCACCCCCGTCCGGTTTGCCGGAACGGAGGCGCTGATTGATTCAACGAATCAAAGGAAGATGTACTTGAGAATGAACAGAACCGCCAGAACGTACATAATGGGATTGATTTCCTTGCGCTTGCCGCAGATCAGGTTGATGATCACATAGGAGATCACACCGATGGAAATGCCCTCAGAGATACTGTAGAACAGGGGCATTGCAATGATGCACAGGTAAGCGGGGATCGCACTGGTGTAGGTGTCTTCTGTCAGCTTGATCTCGGTGACGGTGCTGAACATCAGGAAGCCAACCAGGATCAGAGCCGGAGCGGTTGCAAAGGAGGGGATTGCAGTGAAGATGGGAGCAAAGAGCATGGAGATCAGGAACAGAACGGCGGTGGTCAAAGCAGTCAGACCGGTTCTGCCGCCTGCTGCCACGCCGGCGGAGGATTCCACGAAGGTGGTAGTGGTGGAGGTGCCGAATACGGCGCCGGCAGAGGTTGCAACGGCGTCGGCCAGCAGTGCAGGCTTGATGGCAGGCAGCTTGCCGTCCTTATCCAGCATGTTTGCCTTGGTGCTGACACCGATGAGCGTACCCAGTGTGTCAAACAGATCAACGAACAGGAAGGAAAAGATAACTACCACAAAGTTCAGAATGCCCACATTGCCAAAGTCCAGCTTGAAGCACTGACCAAAGGTCTGGCTCAGCTTGGTGAAATCTGTGATGCCCAGAGTGGGGAACAGGGTGTATGCACCTGCATCCGGGTTGGGCACATACAGACCGGTCAGCTGGCAAAGCATGCCCAGGATCCAGGTGCCTAAGATGCCGATCAGAATGGAGCCCTTGACCTTCTTGATATAGAGGACGGAGGTCAGCAGCAGACCGATGACAGCCAGCAGTGCGCAGATGCCTGTGGTGTGGAAATTTTGGGTAAAGTCCGTGATGGTAACCAGAGTTGAAGCGTCAACAGACAGTCCAGCGTTCTGCAGGCCGATGAAGGCGATGAATAGACCGATGCCCACGGAAACGGCACGCTTCAAAGGCAGGGGGATGGAGTTGAAGATAGCTTCCCGCACGTTGGTAAGGGAGAGGATAATGAAAATGATACCCTCAATAAATACGGCAAAGAGCGCTACCTGCCAGGAAAAGCCCATAGTGCCGCATACGGTGTATGCCATGTAGGCGTTCAGTCCCATGCCGGCGGAAAGGGCGAAGGGCAGGTTTGCCCACAGAGCCATGCAGATGGTTCCCACGAAGGATGCGAGACAGGTTGCCAGCAGAACGGCGGTGCTGTCCATGCCGGTGGAGGAAAGGATGCTGGGGTTGACTGCCAGGATGTACGCCATGGTCATGAACGTGGTCAGACCGGCAGCCAGTTCGGTTTTCACATTGGTTTTGTTTGCCTGGAGTTTGAATAGCTTTTCAAACATACGTTACACCTCAATTTCCAAATTCTGCAATGTAGGGCAGATTCCGGTAGTATTCCCCATAGTCCAGACCATAGCCGATGACGAAATAGTCCGGGATGGTGAACAGGGAGTAATCCGCCTTCAGATCCACGATCCGCCGATCCGGTTTGTCCAGCAGGGTAATGATCTCCAGGGAAAGGGGATTGCGGATTTTCAGGATCTTCAGGATCTCGTTCAGGGTTCTGCCCGTATCGATGATATCCTCCACAATAAACACATGATACTTGCTGACGTCCTGTGTGAGATCCATGGTGATCTGCACATTTCCAGAGGAATTGGTGTCCTCAAAATAACTTTTTGCCGCCATGAATCCGATCTCGCAGGGAACGGTGATCTCCCGGCTCAGATCTGCCAGGAACACATAAGCGCCCTTGAGAATGCTGACCAGCAGAATGGGCGCTCCGTCATAAGCGGCGTTGATGCGTTCGCCTGCTTTTTTCAGAGCCTCCTTGATCTGATCCTCCGTAATCAGAATCTGCTTGATTTTGCTCTGGTACTCCTCTGGATTTGCAAATTCCATATTTTCTCTCCTATTCATTCCGGCGCTGTGTCCGGGTAAAATGGGTTTCCGCTGCTGCCTTAACAACATTATCACAATTATATCACACGCTCTACACAATTTCAAGGATGAAAGCGCATTTTGCAGGCACTCTTTATCTAAAAACAGCCTATTTCATGCCGCAAGAGAGAAAACTGCGTTTTTTGTGTGCTGCGGTTGCAATTTTTAAGGATTTTCGGTATAATATAGTCGGGAGGTGCATAGAATGAAGATCACTTTGAACCCGGATGCCCAGATGGTTGCCGCAGTGCGGGAGGGCCTGGCACACACCGGCGGATACTGCCCCTGCCGCAGGGAACGGAAACCGGAAAATAAATGTATTTGTCAGGAGTTCCGTCGCCAGATGGAGGATCCGGACTTTGAAGGCTACTGTCATTGCATGCTGTACTACTGCACGCATAGGGACTAGCCTGTAGAGTGCACCTGATGGCTTTGCACAGCATTTGCAGCCCTAAGACAAAACCGGTGAATGGGAACCATTCACCGGTTTTTTGCTGTTTTACCAGCCGATCACAGAATGACTGTGAATGTAGAATTCCTCCTGGCTCGGCTGCCAGCCCTTTTCCTTTGGAGGAAACTGGGCATCAAAGGCTGCTACAGCTTCTGCATCCTCACAGCATGCCGCCGCAGTGCTTTCCCGGTAGCAGAGCTTTCTGCCGTCCAGGGTACCCGGGGTCAGCTCCTTTACCAGCAGAGCTGTCGGGAAGATGTCCCCCTCCAGACACACATTGTACCGCTTGCAGCTGCGAAAGCCACGGGATACATAATTGTCCGGATTGCCAAATATAACAATGACGTCATATCCAAGCGCTTTTGCCCGGCGGAAGGATTCCTCCAGCAACGCTTTACCGTATCCCTTTCTTTGGCAGGCAGGATGCACGCTCAAAGGTCCGAAGGTGAGGATTCGATGCCGATTTCCTGCCTGGTCCTCCAGCCAGCTGTGGGTGTACAGCACACTGGCGATGATCTTGCCTTCACGTTCCAGTACCAGATCCAGCTCCGGCACAAAATCCGGATGCTGCCGCATGGTGTGGACGAAATAGTGCTCATTGCAGCCCGGCACGCTCTGATTCCAGAATGCTTCCCGGGTCAGGGTTTCTACTGTCTGGTGATCCGCCTTGGTTTCCTGGCGGATGATGTAGTCACGTTCTTTCATTGTTTTACCTCCTGAAAATGGTTGACTGCAATACCGGGAGGTTGGCTGAGCTTGCAGCGAACCTTCCGGTTACGCTACAATCTCCAGTGTGTAGTATGGTTTCAAACATACACTCCTTTTGTATTATTACAACGCCGAAGCGGTGTTGCCCTTAGGATTCCTCCAGGGAGTTGGCCTGCTGTTTCCAGTGCGCTTTGAGCATTTCCAGAATCCTGGTTGCATCCTCCAGTTCGCTTTCCTTGTGATATTCCTGCATTTCGCTGAATGTTCCGGACTCGCTGACGATTCCCAGCAGCCACTTGCCCAGTAATGTTTTTTGAAACCGGAAGATCATGCAGTGAATGCCGTCCGGATCATCGAATTCTGTAGTGAATTCCACTTTCGCAGGTCTGCACCCCAGCTCGGTTGGGTAGGAGAGCCATTGCGCCAGTTCCTCTGCGGCTTCTTTAATCGGTTCTGTCATCTTGGAGCATTCCTTTCGCTATAGCATTCCAAAAAGCAGTCTTTGTTGAATAACGTGTTTATATCCACCAGGCAGGTGTCAGCTCTCCCAGTGTGACCACTTTTCCTTTGGTGATATCCAGCATGATCCGGATCTCCTGGTAGCTGTCCGGCATCAGCTGTACCATCAGCTCCCGGCAGGCGCCGCAGGGTGCTCCGGTTCTGCCATCCGGCATGATTGCCAGCACCTGGTCGATTTCCTGTTCTCCCTCCGTGATCATATGAAAAATCGCATTCCGCTCTGCACAGATGCCCAGGGTGGAGCAGGTGTCAATGCATACGCCGGTGTAAATCTTGCCGGACTTTGCACGAATGGCTGCGGCAACTCCGCCAGCCTCCACATACTTTGAAATGCTTCTGCCCTTCTGGACGACCTTTGCCGCCTGAAAGAGTTCTTCCCAGCTTTGATCCATGACCATGTCTCCTGCTCTGTGATATGGATATAGTATACCATTTCAAAGGCGGCTTCGTCAATGCTTTCATACAGTATTTTTCCGGAAACGTTGACAAGTGCCCGACTTTGGAGTATAGTATAGGCAACACCGCACAAAGAATGTGTGGTAGATGTGCCAACAGATTTTTCGTCAGATTGCATAGAAACGACGCAGGAATACTGGCGTATTGCAAGGAGTTTCTGTGTGATATGACGGAAAATTCGTCAGCAGATGCTACGCAAAGCCGACAGGCGGGCTTTGTGCGGTATTGCCTATAGGCAATACGATACTCTGCTTTGACAGAAAAGGAGTATGGAAATGAAAATACTGATTGTGATCGATATGCAGAATGATTTTATTGATGGGGCTTTGGGTACCCCGGAGGCTGTTGAAATTGTGCCGGCAGTGGCGGAAAAGATCCGACAGTACCGGGAGGCTGGAAATCCGGTGGTGTTTACCCGGGATACCCACGGGGATGATTATCCGGACACCCAGGAGGGTCAGAATCTGCCGGTGATCCACTGTGTGGAAGGAACCTCCGGCTGGGAGATCTCTCCCCAGCTGCCGGTGGAAAATGCCCGGATCATCAACAAGCCCTCCTTCGGCTCTCTGGAACTGGCGGATTATGTAGCATCCTTTGAGCAGATCGACAGCATTGAGTTGGTAGGGTTGTGTACGGATATATGCGTGATCTCCAATGCCATGATTCTGAAGGCCGCCCTGCCGGAGATCCCCTTGTTGGTGGATGCATCCTGCTGTGCCGGAGTTACACCGGAAAGCCATCGGAATGCCCTGGAGGCAATGAAGATGTGTCAGATCACGGTGACTCACAGTTAAATGAATGAATTGCATACGAGAATATTATTTTAATTTTATTGTTCTGGCTGAAAAATTAGCTGTTTTATATAGAAACTGTTCAATTGTAATCAGATAATTCGGTTATAAGGCAGGATTTATCATAGAGAAAGCACAATATGTCATTGCAATTTATGCTCAAATAGAGTATTATGTAATTGATTTATAGCCTCGTCTGAGTGGTTTTATAGCTTGGATGAAAGCTAAAAATTAAAACTTTACATCGTGAAGGAGAAAATCATCATGAAGAAGACAAGATCCATTCTGTCCGCACTGACAGTCATGGCTATGCTGGTATCTGTTCCGGCAAGCGTATCCGCCGCTGATTCAGTTTCGCTGATTGCTGGCAAGGCAACCGCAAAGGCTGGGGAGGAGTTCAGTGTTGACGTAAAACTGTCCGGCATTCCCAGTGCCGGCATGAGCATCCTGGACTTTGCTGTAGGATTCGACAGCAGCATTCTCACCATTACTGACGTTACCCTGGGTGCAGTAGGCAACACCGGTGCCATCGAGGCTGATAAGGACACCGGCGACGTATTTACCTGGAGCGTGGACGGGGATCAGCTGTGCATGCTTTGGACAACCGGTCTGACCGACAGCCAGTACTGGATGAAGGACACTACATCTGACGTATTTGTAACCATTACCGGTACTGTAAATGCATCTGCTGCTGAAGGAACTGTTGTTCCGCTGGAGATCGCTCCGGTTGCTCGTGAAACCTATCCGGGCAGCGGCGTGACCAATGATAAGATCGTTGCAGGCTACATTGACAATTCCAATACGGCTGTTTACTATAATGTACTCGGCACAGCCGGAGAGGTAACCGTTGGCAGCGATGCTGCTGCCGATCTGTATGGTGACGTGGACTGCAACGGTGCCGTTGAAATCAATGACGTGGTTCTGCTGTCCAGATACGTTGCACAAGATGCAACTGCAAAGGCACCCTCTGCACAGGGACTGCTGAATGCGGACTGCAAAAAGGATGGTACTATCGATTCCAGTGACATTACTGCAATTGCACGGTATCTTGCACATCTGATCGACGCAAGCGAACTGGGCAAGTAAGCGATCGGGCCGACAGAAACAGGGGGAAGCATGTATCAGAGCATGAAAAAAGCATCAGCAGTGTTGCTTGCGCTGCTGATGTCTGTCGGCACATCTGCGTTTTATCCGTTGGATCCATCCACAACAGCAGCCGCAGCCGATCAGGGCTTGTACGGTGATCTGAACGGGGATGGACTGATTGATGGTTCGGATTATGCGCTGCTCAGAGGATATCTGGCAGGGCAGATTTCTGCATTCCCGTATGAGCCTGCGCTGCAGGCGGCAGATGTAACGGGAGATCAGACAGTGACTGCGGATGACGCAGCGATGCTGAACGAGTATTTACTTCACAAGCGCACCGGGTTTGCATCGGGTGCATCCTTTGAAATCAAGCAGACGCCGGACTATTATTTTGCGGTAGACGCAGAGTATAGCCAGGGTATCCGCGAGGATCTGAACGCCGGATTTACCGGCGAAGCATACGTCAACTATGATAATGTGATTGGCAGCTATGTCAACTGGACGGTGCAGGTGCCAAGTGCGGGCAACTACCGTGTGACATTCCGCTATGCAAACGGATCTGCTGCGGATCGCCCCTGCAAGGTGACAGTCAACGGCAATACGGACTATGCGTTGGTGTCCTACCCCTCCACGGAGGCATGGACCACCTGGGCGGAGTCCAGCGTGGTGGTCACATTGCATGCGGGACAGAATACCATTCGTGCAACGGCTTCTACGGAAGGCGGCGGTCCCAATATGGACTACCTGATCCTGGAGCCTACCACGGATCCTGCCGCATCTCTGACGGAAGAAATTCCGGAGGGGGCACAGCAAGTGGAAAATCTGGATCGGGGCGTGATTGCGGCGAAGTCCGGCAATGACAAGGGTATGCTGATTTCCTGGCGGCTGCTTGGTACCGATGATGAGAATACCTCCTTCAAGGTGTTCCGCAACGGAGAACCCACTGTGCTGTATGAGGGCACAGCGGCGGATGCTACCTGCTATTATGATCCGGATGGTACAGCATCAGATTGGTATACGGTGGATGTATACCAGGGCTCGGAGTGTACGGAATTTGCATGCCTTGCAACCATGCTGGGCAATAAGGACTCTTCGGGTGCATATTTTGATATCAACTTTACGGCACCGGCGGATCTGACCATGCCGGACGGTTCTACCTGCTCTTACACAGTCAATGACTGCTCTGTGGGAGATGCGGACGGGGATGGTCAGTACGAGCTGTTCGTGAAGTGGGATCCTTCCAATTCCAAGGACAATTCCAAGAGTGGCTATACGGGCAATGTATACCTGGACTGCTACAAGCTGGACGGCACAAGACTCTGGCGTGTGGATCTGGGGAGAAACATCCGTGCGGGTGCACATTATACCCAGTTCATGGTTTATGACTATGACGGGGACGGCAAGGCTGAAATGATCTGTAAGACCTCCGATGGTACGGTGGATGGTACAGGGGCTGTGATTGGCAACGCTTCGGCAGATTACCGGGCGTCCTCCGGCTACATCCTGTCCGGCAACGAATACCTGACGCTCTTTGACGGTCTGACGGGCAAAGCGCTGGATACCATAGATTACGTACCGGGACGGGGTACGGTCAGCAGCTGGGGCGATTCCTACGGAAATCGTGTGGATCGGTTCCTGGCGGCAACGGCCTATCTGAACGGCACCACACCCAGTTGTGTAATGATCCGGGGCTATTACACCAGAATGACCGCAACGGCATACAATGTGGTCAACAAAAAGCTGGTACAGCTTTGGGCATTTGATTCCGGAACTGCGGAAAGCACCACCTCCGGCTACGGAGACGGCAATCACAACTGCTTTGCGGCGGATTGTGATAACGACGGCAAGGATGAAATTGTGGTGGGCTCTGCGGTGATCGATGACGACGGCACACTGCTGTATACCACCGGTCTGCGGCATGGAGACGTGCTGCACGTGGGGGACTTTGTGCCCAGCAATCCTGGCCTGGAGATCTTCATGTGTCACGAGGCTGCGCCTTACGGTATGTCCCTGCGTGATGCGGCAACCGGCAAAATGATCCTGCGGAAAACCGGCGCTGGAGATACCGGCCGGGGACTTGCGGATAATCTGATCGCCGGGAATGACAGTGCTGAGTTTGTGGGCGTACAGGATTCTGTGGTTTATGACGCATCCGGCAATACGGTCTGCAACTGGAGCGATATCACCAAGTGGGGTATGAACTCCGTGGTTTACTGGACTGGCTCTCTGGAGCGGGCAGTGCTTGACCGGACTATGGTGGATCAGTACGGTTCCGGCAGAGTCTTTACCGGCAGCGGCGTGACCTACAACAATTCGTCCAAGTCCAATGCGTGTCTGACCTGTGATCTGTTTGGTGACTGGCGAGAGGAAATGATCTTCCGGCTGGGAACCGGATCCGGCGTCCGGATTTACTCTACGACTTACGAGACGAAATACGGCATCGTTTCTCTGATGCACAATGTACAGTATCGTACAGCTATTGCAGGGCAGAATGTGGCTTATAACCAGCCGCCCCATACGGATTACTTCCTGGGAACCGGTTATCCGCTTCCGGAACGTCCAAATGTGTATGCTGCAAAGCCTTAAGGCAGCAGCATGCCCAGTGGTTTTGCGATGAATCTGCCGAGTTTTTTTAGGCTTATTACCCAGAACCTCCTAGCAATACGTCTTCCGGATGGAAGACGTGATACAAATGCGGTGCAGCTCCCGATTGTGGGACTGCACCGTTTTTTTCTGTTCTGCCGGATGACGCATATACATGAAATGGAACTACTACCAGGCGGATCACCGGGGCATGCAGCCGATGAAAATCGGCGGTGTTTCAGATAGGAGGAAGGACAGAAGTGGTGCTATGCAGAGGGCGAATTCCGGTATACCAGCAAGGAACAACTGATCGATTTTTGCGCGGAGCATCTGGCAAATGAAAACTGGCCGGCGGAACAGGTTTGTGCGCATATGGAAGCAGTTGTACCGAATCTGAAGCACTGGAAGTATCTTGTAATTTTACATATGTCAGCATACAAGTATGTAAGGGAGTTTTGGAGTATGTACAAGAATATTGAAAAAAGCACAAAGTTGGAGTTGAAAGATCTGGTGGTTTACCAGGAGGGGCAGGTAGTCAGCAAGACCCTTGTGCAGAACGATCTGGTTAGCATGACGGTTTTTTTCTTTGACAAGGGAGAAGAAATCTCGACGCACGCAGCAGGCGGCGATGCGATGGTAACGGTTCTGGAAGGCAAGGGTAGGTTTACCGTGTTCTACCTGGAGCAGGGGGAAACGCTAATCATGCCGAATGATATGGTGAGGAACGATTTAAAATGCAGCTGGTGGTCTCGTTCTAAGAATCAGACCGCCAGTCGTCAAAACAGCGGAGCAGCCATTTGGATGCTCTTTTTTTATTATTTACGAGTTTGCCTCCTGCATAATCAAGCATGTATACAGGCGATTGTGCACCAAAATGATAAAAAAATGTCCCCTTCTATTGACATTTTGAAGAATATGGGGTATAATAGCCCTTGACAGAAAGTTAAAATGTATATATCTTAAGCGTGCAAGGCTATGGAGGGCAATCATGACAAAAAAGAAAAAGATTCTGATCTGGATCGTATCCATCTTGCTGGGCGGCGCACTGCTGTACTCCGGCGCCTGGCTGTATTTTTATTACGCTGTCTGTCTACCCCACATGCCGGCAGAATCCTATGGGTTTGCGATTGACCAATATACTCCCTCTAGTCCTGGATTGACCATTTATTCTACGGATATGGAAGAAACCTATTGGACTTGTTTTTATCGTGTTCCCACATTTGGCAATTTCTGCTGCTCTTTTGGTATTACCACTGCCACTGGAATCGATGACGATCATTGTATCGTCAATGAAGATGGTAGTGTGGACTATATCCCCTATAATATGTCCGGATCAGATTTTTCGGTTAGTATGGTGGCACCTCTTGGATTCAACGGCAAGTTTAAGGATTACACTTTTGATGTTTCAAGAATGACGGAAACGGATCGGGATTCTTATTTGGTGTTGGATGCAAACGGAAAACTTCTGAACGAGGATGAACAAACTGCTGCGGATCTTGCCATCTACCGAGAGGCATTGCCGGAACTCATGGAGTTTATTGAGACCACCAATACCATGACGGGAATGCAGTAGAATTTTCTTTCATTTTTAAACCTGCTTTTCAGCATTATGCGCGCCAATGCTTGATTAGAAACATTCTATATGACAAAAGGAGAAAGACATGAAGAAGAACAAGTTAACATCCCTCATTCTGGCAGGTATCGTTGCCTGCTCCGCCCTCACTGCCCTGCCCTTGTCTGCGTCCGCAAAATACTACGACAACAACGACAAGGCACATAATTACCGGGATATTAAGCAGAGATCCTACTCGAATCCAAGCGACCGATTTTACAAAATCGGAAAATGGAGCGAGTCATCCGAAACCCACAAACTGTACAAGAACGGCAAACATTCTGCGAACCTGATTATTGCCTATAATCCGGAAATGGTCGGCAGTGAGTATACCCATGCCTGGGTCGGAACAGCAAACGATCAGACCGGATTTTACATGGACAGCAAGCTGAATAACGATGGGAAGTTTACCTACAGCAAGACCCGGCGTGCGAATGGCTTCTGGAAAAGCACATATTGCTATAAATATGTGCGGAACGAAAGTGCAGTGACCTACACTGGATGCATCTATTGGTAAAATTCACGCAGAACGCAGGAGCACCCTTTTTGGATGCTCCCTCGTTCTGTTTCTGACAGTCGGGAGGAGACATATGAAACGGGGAAAGTATATCACCGCTTTGATTCTGTTTGCCGCCGCCACGGTACTGCTGGCGCTGTTCAATCTGGACGGATTCCCCCAGGCGCTGCCCAATACCTATAAGCTGGTCATATCCAATCCGGCAAAGGTGGATTTTCAGGAGCTGGATCAGATCGCCCGGCGGCATGATCTGCTGTTTTGCGGTGTCACAAACCGGAATACAGGACTGCAAAAAAGTACGGTTACCTTCTATACCGATGCAGACCGGCAGGACGCATGGCAGGCGTATCTTGGGCTGAAGCCGGGGATTATGCAGGATGTGCTGGGAAACGAATGCACCGTGTCCAGGAATACGCTGGAGGTGCTGATGCAAAATCAGGAAGAACGGAACAGTGTGTATTATGGGTATCTGGTGGGAGATCCGGCAGACTGTGACGCTGCGGCGGAGGAATTGTACATCCAATACGGCAGCATGATCCAGACCGCCAAAGCCAAGGTAGGGTCACGGACACAGCTCCTTACAGGTATTTTTGTGCTGGTATACCTGATGATGCTGTTTTACTGCTATCTGGACGCTTCCTTTGAAAAGAAGGAGATCGCCATTCGGGTGCTGCATGGGGATAGTCCCTGGTATCACTATCTGCGGTTCTGTCTGACGGACACGCTGGTCTTTTCCGTCCTGTTTGCCGGCTGCTGCCTGGTGCAGGATACATATACCCAGACCCTCCGGTTTTACGCCAATATTCGTTGGCTTTTTATTCCTTTCCTGGTGGGAGTATGGCTTGTGAATCTGCATCTGCTCCGGATCAAGCCAAAGGAAATGCTGTACGGGCATCAACTGTCCAACCGGCTTCTTGCCATGCTCACTCTGCTGGGCAATGGGGCGGCTTTGCTGAGCTGCCTTGTGATTTTGTCCATGCTGTCTGCGATTCCTTCCATCGGGAAGTATCAAAAGGCGGATGCCTTTTTCAAAAGCATGCAGGATTACGGTTTTCTGAGCGTTCAGCCTCTGGCGACTGTCGTTGACCCGGAGGAGCCGGATGACAGTTCTCGTCAAGGACTGCTGGAAAAACGGCGGTTCCTTTCTGAAACGGATACACAGCTTGCTCCGGTCTGCATGCAGGATATATCCGGGGAACTGGATAGTATCGGACAGGAGGATTTGTCCATACACCTGGTCTACTGCAATCACCGGGCGCTGGACTATGTGCAGAGCGTGTATCCGGAGGCGGCGCAGGCTGATCTGGCACAGTATGATGCGGTTTTACTGCTGCCGGAGCACTTCTCATCACTGGAGCAGGAGGCGGCAGCCGCATTGCTTCTGGATCATTATGAAAGCGCAGAAGGGGAGAGACCCTCGGAGGAACGGATCCAATACTTGTCATATGCTTCTGATGAGGAATTGCTATGCTTCCGGGAGTTTGCCAACAGCCGATTCACGTTCTACAAGACTCCAGCAGTGCTGATTGCCGCTGACCAGTTGCAGAAAGCGCATGCAGGGGAGGGCACCCGACACGATTATCTGGAAACCGGCTCTGTTTACCGGATCCCGGATGCCCGGAGCATGGAAAAGCTGACAGAGGATTATGCGCTGCAGATCAGTATGACCAACGTGTACGAAAAATTCCAGATCGAATATCAGGTGCAAAAATCTTTGATTGCCGTATTTTTGCTGGTAACCGTTCTGATGATCCTGCTGTATGTATCCGTACTTCGTACCATCCTGCAACTGGATTATCAAGTGAATGCCACTGAGCTTGCCATCCGGAAAACCCTTGGGGAGTCCATATTGCAGAAAAATCGGCGGTATTTTGTGACCGCACTAGTGATCGGCGGCATCAATCTGCTCGCTGCAGGGATCTATGTATACAAAACCGAAATGCAGCATGCGTTGTTTGTGCTGACAGTGCCTTGTCTGCTGACTGCGATCAATATAGCGCTGATCTACCGGATGATCCGGAAGCTGGAAGCGCAGCAGCTATCCAAAATTCTCAAAGGCGGTGCGTTATGATTCAGATAAACCATGTGAAAAAAGCAATTGGCGGTCATGTGATCTTTGATGACCTGTCCATGCAGATTGCAGACCGGGAATTTGCGGTGCTCACCGGGTCTTCCGGCTGCGGCAAAACCACCCTGCTGCACATGATCGGCGGGATCGAGCCAGTGGACAGCGGCGACATTCTCGTGGGAGACTTCAATGTGGCTAAGGGAAAAAACCTTATGCACTACTACCGGCATGAAGTGGGCTTCCTGTTTCAGAATTTTGCCCTGGTAGAGCGGAAAACCGTTGCGGAAAATCTGGACATGATCCGAAAGGATGCCCGCAGCAGTCTTTCTATGGCGGATGCTCTCCGGCGTGTAGGTATGGCAGGCAAGGAAAAACAAATGGTATATTCTTTGTCCGGCGGGGAGCAGCAGCGCATTGCCCTTGCACGGCTTATGATGAAGCAATGCAGTCTGATCCTGGCGGATGAGCCAACCGGTTCCCTGGATCCGAACAATGCAGCGCAGGTGATGGGAATTCTCAAGTCTTTCTCTGAAATGGGCAAAACTGTCATTATGGTGACCCATGCGCCCAATCTCATCGAACCCTCCATGCGGCATATTGCGCTGGATGCATAAACGGGCTGCCGCACATTCTTGTGCGGTGTTGCCTTTACTCCTTTTGTCTGTTATTTTAGGCAGTATCATGTGCCGGATCGGCTTTGCATGGTGCTGCCGTTTTTGTTGGATAAAATAGAAATGAAGAACATGGCATATGACCAATTGAGTAGGATTTTGACCAATTGAGTAAAAATGCTTGCGTTTTCATAATCCGGATTGTATAATGTATGCAGCACCGCACGAGACTTGTGCGGAATATGTTGGGCAGAACCGTTGGGCATGCTTTGCACGGTGCTGCTTTATGCTGCACAGCAGGAAAGGGGGAGACATGTGGACATTGTAGTTTACGGCAGGGACGGTACTGCCCTGACCGATATGATCCGGGATACGGCTGCCATGCAGTACAGGCTGCTGCATTTTCTGACACCGGAAAGCTATGACGCATATCTTGCAGCGCTCCGCAGCAGTGTGCCGGAGATCATTTGCATTGCTGTTCCAGGCGCTGCAGGAATGGAGGCTGCTATAGCCGCCCACGAGCTTTGCCCCAAGGCGTCACTGGTGTGGTTTGCAGAGGATGCGGCCTTTGGCGCCCAGTCTTACCGGGTGGACTGTCGGTATTTTACCGCAGAGCCGGTGAATGGAGCCGTGGTTGCAGAGGCAATCAGGCATTGCTGTTCTGTTTCCGGCTATGCAGACACAGAGTTTCAGGAGGTAGAGGTATGAAGCAAAAACAAAGATGGCTGGCGATGCTGCTGTCGGTGCTGATGGTATGGACCATGCTCCCTGCCGCAGGACTGCCTGCATGCAGGGTTTGGGCGGCGAAGAGCGTGACCTTCACACCCATATATGGTACAGCCGGCGTGAGTGAAGAAGAAAGCTACGACAAGATCCTTGACGTAAAAAAGACGCAGGATGATTTCTCGAAGTGGTGTGTGGAGTATTTTATCGGTGCAGAGGCGGTATTCCGGGCATCGGAGGAGATCTATGTCAGTGGATACACCATTACCACCGGTAATGACAACGCAACCGCAATCGGCAGAAATCCCGAGAGCTGGACCCTTTATGGCTGCAATGACTATGAGTCAGGTGCCAACTGGGAAACCATCCATGCGGTCACGAATGACACTGTACTCCAAAATGAAAATTATGCATCCTATGATTTCACATTTACGGCTACATCTAATAAGTATCGGTATTTCAAACTGGAGATCACGGCAATCGAGGACGGGGACGTTTTTCAGATGGCAGAGTTTGAACTGCAGTATTCCACCTGTGCACATCAGTGGTCAACAAGCGGTATGGTGGGGCCAATCTGTACAGAGCCTGCCTATATCGTAGAAACCTGCACGGTATGCAGCGAAGTACGGAAAGTTCCCCTGGAAAGTCATCCTGCACTGGGGCATGACTGGGAGACCACAGAGACTACGGATCCTACCTGTGAGTTGCAGGGAACATTGAAGCAGGTTTGCAAGCGATGCAGTACTGAGCAAGCCATTCCGGATGAGGGTAAGTCGGCATTGGGACATGATTGGAAGATTGTGGAGACCTTGGATCCCACCTGCACGGAGAATGGGCAGCTAAAGCAAGTCTGCACACGGTGCAGTGCGGAGCAAACCGTCCCCGATGCGAATGCACCTGCACAGGGGCATCAATATGTGGACAACGTATGCCTGTTCTGTAAGCAGCCAGGCTTTACATTGATCCAACCGTCTGGCAGTGGTTCATCCAGCGATCCTTATCAGCTTAGCTGTGCAGAGCATCTGTACTGGCTGGCGGATCTGGTGAATAGTGGCAATAACAACATCCCGTATGCTGTTCTGACGGAAGACATTGTCGTGAACGAAAATCTGCTTCAGTCTTTGCAGTTCGATGAGAACGGGAATGTACTGAACGGAAATCAGTTCGCCACATGGACCCCCATCGGAACCAGAGAAAATCCTCTGATCCTGGAAAAAATAGACGGACAGGGGCATACCATCAGTGGCTTGTATTTTAATGATGCAGCAGCCTATAACGTGGGATTGTTTGGACACTCTTTGCAGGGCACGATCGAGAATCTGCACATTAGAGATTCTTATCTGAACGCATCACAGTGTGTGGGCGGTGTGTGCGGCTATATGGTTGATGGCAAAATGATCGAGTGCAGCTTCGATGGCATGATCAACGGCTCAGACACGGTAGGCGGTTTGTGCGGTTTAGCCGGGGGAGTAGATTTCACCAGTTGCAGCAATGTAGGCACCATATCCGCTTTTGAATATGTGGGTGCTATAAGCGGCAGCACCTCTGGCATAGTGCAGAACTGCTACTACCTGGAGGGCTGCAACGGAGCAAATACGAGTTTGAATGCATACGGAGAAAGCAAAACCGCAGAAGAATTCAAAGACGGAAGCGTCTGCACGCTGCTGGGCGGTCACCCCTATTATGATGAGAACGGCTTCTGCGTGTACTGTGACACCGGCTATCAGCAGCCTGTTAGGAATGCAGCCGGGCAGTATGAGATCTCCAGCGCCGGGGAGCTGTATTGGTTCGCGTCACAAGTCAACACACAAAATGCGAGCGCAAAAGCTGTCCTGACGGCGGACATCACCGTGAATCCCGATCTGCTCCAGTCCTTGCAGTTTGATGCAGAGGGGAACGTGACCAATGGGTCGGATTTCACAGCCTGGACTCCCATCGGCACAAGCAGTAGAGTTTACCAAGGAACCTTTGACGGACAGGGGCACACCATCAGCGGCTTGTATTTCAACGACAAGACACAGGAATTCATCGGTCTGTTCGGGTATGCGCAAGGCACCATTCAAAACATTCATGTTGCAGATTCCTACTTTAACGGAAAGGAATGCGTGGGGGGCGTATGCGGCCTCATATACCAAGGCGGTACCATGACCCACTGCAGCTTTAGTGGAACGGTAAGCGGAGTAGATGCAGTAGGCGGTGTGGTTGGGCAGAGCTACCGAGGTGCAGTTTCCGGCTGCAGCAATGTGGGCACGGTTTCCTGTTCCGGTCGTAATTCCGTTGGCGGAATTCTCGGCTTTGTATGGCACGGTACTGTACGAGATTCCTATTACCTGGAAGGATGCAACGGAGCGGGTACCGAATTTACCTCTACACAGGGCACAGGTACAAGCAAGACTGCCGAGGAATTCCGGAACGGAGACGTATGCACAGCCCTTGGCTATCATGCTTATTACACTGCCGATGGGTTCTGCGGATACTGCGATGCATATCAGGCAGCAGTGCAGAACGAAGCCGGAACCTACGAGATCTCCAATGCCGGACAGCTGTACTGGTTCGCAGACAAGGTAAACAATGACAACGAAACCTACGGCAGTGCGAATGCGGTATTGACCGGGGACATTACAGTGAACGAAGGGGTTCTGACGGCGGATGGACAGCTGGCAGAAGATACAAGCAAGTTCAGAGCCTGGACGCCCATCGGCACCAAGTATGATAATACCTCCACGGTCGTTCCGTACAACGGTGTTTTTGACGGACAGGGATATACCATCAGCGGGCTGTACTGCAACAAAAACGTAATGTACGGCGGTTTGTTCGGATATCTGGGGAGCGGAACGATCACCAATGTATGTGTTACGGATATGTACATTCAGACGGCAGAAGGCCATTCCGGTCTGTGCGCATATATGCAGAACGGCACCATATCCAATGTGCGTCTTACAAACGCACGCCTGCTGGTTGAGGAAAATGGCGGATTGGGCTGGTCTGGTCTGTGTGCGTATGCGGAGGATGGTACGATCTCCAATGCGCATGTTTCGGACACATACATCATGGTAGCTGGAAACAGTGCCGGCGGTATATGCGGCAGAATGGAAAAGGGCACGATTTCTGATTGTTCTTCTGCAGCTACCGTAGCAGCCGAAGAAAATTGGTCACACATTACCTTGGTCGGCGGCATATGCGGCGCAACCGACAGCGGTAAAATCGTTAACTGTTACAGCGTTGGAAAGCTCGCCGAAGTGAACAATGGCATATGCAGCAACATGGGGGAAGGCGCCTCCGCCATAAATTGCTACTATCTTTCTGAAACGGAAGAAAGCGATGCCTCTTGCGGTGGTACAGCAAAGTCAGCCGCAGCCTTTGCCAGCGGCGAGGTAGCATACCTGCTGCAGGATGACCGGACAGCGACTGTCTGGGGACAGGTGATCGGAACGGATGCATTCCCCATGCCAGGCAGTGCAAGGGTATACCAGATCACACACTATGCGGGCTGCAACAATACAAGTCCCTCTACAAACAGCTACAGCAATCTGAAGAAGGCAAATACCTTCGGTGCGCATGCTTATGTGAATAGCAAATGCAAGTACTGCGGCATGTTTGAAGATGGCATTGGAGCTAAGCTTGCCGGGTATACTCTGACGCTGAACGGCAGGATCGGCGTGAACTTCCACATTGAGCTGGATCAAAGCATCGCCAATGACCCGGTGACTTATATGCTGTTTACTTTGCCAGATGGCACCTTCCGGCAGATCTATGTGGATGATGCCACTACGACGGAGATCAACGGGGTTACTTATCATGTGTTCACCGTGGAAATGGCAGCCAAGGAGATGACTACTCAGATTACAGCGCAGATTTGCAACGGCAGACAGCAGGGAGAGCTGTACACCTTTACGGTAGCAGAATACGCAGACTACATTCTGGCAAACACAGAAAAGTATTCTCCCGAAACTGCGGCACTGGCACAGGCGCTGCTGAACTACGGTACTCATGCAAAGGCGTATTTTGACGGAGAGACGCTGGAGGCGACAGAGGAAATGAACCGTGTGACTGCGGATACTCTGGCGGATGCAGTGCCCACCATATCCGGTGAGCTGCCGGAGGGGATCACCTACTATGGTTCCAGCCTGTTGCTGGAATCCGGTACGGTGGTACGGCATTACTTCCGTGTGGCAGATAGTGCGGATGTAAGCGCATACGGCTTCACGGGGAACAAGGGCAAATATTATTACATGGATCAGGAAGCCGTTCCTGGTACGGTCAATCAGAACTGCGTGATCGGCGGATATGTCCTCAGCTACGATTCCATGTGTTATGTGCGCAGCGTGCTGGCAAGTGCGGATGCACCGGACAATCTGAAACAGGTGGTTACGGCTCTGTATCTGTACAACCAGGCAGCAATTGCGTATCAGCAGAATCCGGTTTCATAAATCCAACAAGCCCCATCGGGAAACCGATGGGGCTTTTGCAATCCAAGGCGGCACCCCACAAAGCTCTGTGCGGCGTTGTCTAAGAATTTTCCACCTGCTGCCCGATTTGTCTACTGACAGATCCGGCTGCGTGGTGTATCATAGAAATACACTGCAGGCAACACCACACAATCTTCGTGCGATGTTGCCTGAAAAACGGAGGGAAACCATATGCCAAGCAGAATCCAAATCGAAAATACATATCTTCTGCCGGGATTGTTCAAGGAACGTGCAGACATCAACAGAGCATATCTGATGGAGTTGAAAAGCGAAAATCTGCTCCAGAACTTTTTGCTGGAGGCCGGGGTCCGTACAGACCGGGACGTAACGGAGATGCATCTGGGCTGGGAGTCTCCCACCTGTCAGCTGCGTGGTCACTTTCTTGGGCACTGGCTGTCCGCCGCCGCCCTGCTGATTGCGCAGAACCGGGATCGGGAACTGAAAGCAAAGCTGGATACCATTATCGATGCGCTTGCCCGTTGTCAGGAACTGAACGGAGGCAGGTGGATTGGATCAATCCCGGAAAAGTATTTTGAAAAGCTGGAGAAAAACGAATACATCTGGTCGCCCCAGTATACCCTGCACAAGACCCTGCTGGGCTTGTATCACAGTGCCCTGTATGCCCAAAACCAAGTGGCATTGGAGATCCTGGGCAAGGCAGCGGACTGGTATCTTGAGTGGACGGAGAAGATGATGCAAAAAAATCCCCACGCTGTGTACAGCGGTGAGGAGGGCGGCATGCTGGAGGTCTGGGCAGGCTTGTACCAGCGGACGGAAGATGAACGCTACCTGACCCTTGCGCAGCGGTATGCCCATCCTTCCATATTTGGCAGGCTTGCAGATGGGGAAGATCCTCTGTCCAACTGTCACGCAAACGCCAGCATTCCCTGGGCGCATGGTGCGGCAAAAATGTATGAGATCACAGGGGATGCAGCGTGGCTGGAGCTTGTGAAACAGTACTGGAAATGTGCCGTTTCAGATCGAGATGCCTTTTGTACCGGTGGACAAAATTCCGGCGAGTTCTGGATTCCGCCCCGGAAGCTGGGCATGTTTCTGGGAGAGCGTACGCAGGAATTCTGTACGGTGTATAATATGGTGCGGCTGGCAGATTACCTGTTCCGCTTTACAGGAGCGCATGAATACCTGGACTATATTGAAAACAATTTCTACAATGGGTTCCTTGCACAGCAGAATAAATATACAGGCATGCCGACGTATTTCCTGCCTATGAAGGCAGGAAGCGTGAAGAAGTGGGGCAGCAAAACAAAGGATTTCTGGTGCTGCCACGGCACAACCGTACAGGCTCACACCATATATCCCCAGCTTTGCTGGTATGCGGACAAAGAGCGGAACCGTCTGATTCTGGCGCAGTATATTAACTCGGTCTGCAAGTTCAATGCCCATGTGACCATTACCCAGAGCGTGGATATGAAGTATTACAACGATGGGGCATCCTTCGACGAGCGGGATGACAGCAGAATGTTCCGGTGGTATATCAAGCTGCACGTCAAGGCGGAACAGCCGGAACGGTTTACTCTTTCTCTGCGGATCCCTGCATGGGTGGCGGGGGAGCCGGTGATCCTGGTGAATGGACAGCATGCAGAGGTTGAATCAGTGAATGACTTTGCCGAACTGGATCGGGTCTGGGAGGACGATACGGTGAATCTCTATTTCCCGGCGGCGCTGACCACCTGTTCCTTGCCGGACATGCCCCAGCTGCTGGCGTTCCGGGAGGGCCCCATTGTGCTGGCAGGACTGTGCGAATCCGATCGGGGCATTTACCTGGCGCAGAATGACCCCACGAGTGCACTGACCCCCGTCACGGAGCATACCTATGACACCTTTCCCTGGCGGCAAAGCGTGTACCGGACGATCCATCAGCCGGAAAACTTTGAACTGGTGCCTCTGTATGATATCACGGACGAGTGCTATACGGTGTACTTCACGAAAAAGTCCCTCAATTGATATTTCTCCGACTGAAGGAATGCTTGTACTGTGTAGGGCTGATGCCCTCCTGTTCCTTAAACATCTTCATAAAATATTTTTCATCAGAGAAGCCGCAGGAAAATGCGGCTTCTTTTATGGAAACACCGTAGTTGGACAGCAGGGTCTTGGCGGTTTTAATGCGCAGGCGGTTTGTATACCGCACAATGGATATTCCCATGCTGCGCTTGAACAGGGAGGACAGGTAATCGGCGCTGTATCCGATTGCAGCCGCAAGCTCCGGAAGATCGAAGGGGAGAAAGTAGTGATTTTTGATCCACTCCCTTGCGGATACTACAGGTCCCGGCAGGCTCTGGCTGATGCTGCAGGTTCGGAAATATTCCTGGGACAGCTCCATTAGCAGCAGACTGACTGCGTAATCAGACATGCTGTGGGTATACAGTTGCTCCTCCAGGGACAGATCCATCAGCTGATGAAACAGCTGTGCCGTTCTGCCGGAGGGGGAGGCGAATGCAGTTTCAGGCAGTAAATAGGAATATCCTTTCGCATCGTCCGCATGCACCGGCTCAAATCCCTGTTTTGTTCGGAAATGCGCCCAAAGGTAGGACAGGGAGCCTTCCGATGAGCGGAATCCGAAATGCTCCTCACCTGCCGGAAGCAGGATATATGTTCCGGCAGTCAGAGCAAAGGGGCTGCCGTTGGCGTTCAGGTACAGGGTACCCTTCGTCACCAGGATCAGCACTGTTTCTGCAAAGCAGCGACGGTGGTGCAGAAAACCGGAGGGGCTGATCAGCTGTCCGCATACCGAAAAGGGCAGAGGCTCCGGGGCTTTGCATCCAAGCATTCTCGGTTGGCTTTGTGTGACTTGAAACATCTTTTCCTCCATATTTGTATAGGCAGTTTCGCACAATCCCTGCACGATGCTGTCTGAACTATCTGCCTTGAAGTATACACGGGATGCAACGTTTTGTCAAGTGGAGAGTACCGTACCAGGAGTATTTCAATCCGGTTGCGATTGGGTCGATTTTTGCATACAATTGTACAGAAAGGGATTGCTTTTTTCATGAGAGTGTGATATAATTGGATTACAATCTAATCGAAACAAAATACTGTGCCGGAAACGGCTGAAAGGCAATGAAAAACATAGGGTAATACCGCACAAAGATTGTGGGGTATTACCAGATCCAAGTGCAGGAGGTAGTGTTATGAGAAAAGAGAAGCAGGTTGCCTGCCCGGAAACGGGCAGCGTCCGAAGCAATCGGCGAAAAGCGATCTTGACCGGTGTGCTGGCGCTTACCTTGATGTTCTCTGCCGCAGGGGGACTGACCGGGTATTGGTATTATCAGAACGCCAAGCATCATGTGACCGTATCCTTTGAGACAAACGGAGGCAGTGCGGTACGTTCGGTGACTCTGGACAAGGGCACCACTTTGCCCCAGGTTCCCTGCACCAGCAAGGAAAACAGCAGCTTTTCCGGCTGGTATTACGATGAGCAGCTGACCAGACCCTACAGCTCCGGGGATGCCATTGAGGTCAACACCAAGCTGTATGCTGCCTATGGGGAGACAGGCAATCGGGATCAGGTCTATGAAAGCAAGTCCGCATACCTGCCGGATTGTGGAGCCTCTGCGCCTCTGGTGATCCATGCGGATACGGAAATCACGTCGGAGAATCTGAGTGACTATCTGACGGTACAGTCTGACCTGGGCACGCTGCCGGATGCATTTGTGGTCGATCCTCTGGGGGACGGCAATTATCAGATCACCCCCAAGCAGGATTACCAGGCTGGCTGTGTGTATGACTTTTCCGTATCCAACGGGGCAACCATCGTCACCGAGGACAGTGCGTCCCTTACGTCCCTGTCCCAGCGGAGCCACAAGGACGAAATTGAAGTGGTGGAATTGCAGCAGTCCATCATTTATCTGGATTGGGACGCTGTGATCCGGGACGGTTCGGATTATCAGCTGTACATTCCCAAAAGTGATACATACACCCTTTCGGCGGACAGCGCATTCTGCCTGCTGGAGGGTTATGCAGAATGGGTCAGTGCCGGGGAGAATCCGGACACCTTCGGACAGCTGTTTGATGATTCTGCATTGTTCTTAACGGCGGTATCCGTTCAGGATGATTTTGCAGACCGGACACTGGACGGCAGAATGTTGAGCGGTGACACATGGTACTATGTGGAAGCGCAGGACAGTGAGCTGGAGGATGTTCTGGACACCGTTGATGTATACACCAACATGGAAGTTTCTGCAAAGGAGCTGCTGGATACCAAGGAGCTGGAGCAGAGTATCAGTCAGAGCGCAGGCGTAAGCCAGTTGGCTGACCTGCTGACCTGTGCAGTGCTGGAAAATGAACAGTTCCAGAAGCTTACAGGAGAGGCGAGCAGCGCAGAGGATTTTGCCCTGTTTTCAAGCATGACTGCATCCGCAGCGGATTTTGCGAAGAACCCACTGATGTTCCGGGATGGCCTGAGCATGGGCAACGCCAAGGGCATCAGCGTACCGGCAGGAAACACCGGCATTACCGTTAGCGTATCCTGGAGCCGGGACAGTGCCCAGAATCCTAATTTTCCTGGAGTGGACGCCAGCGATCCGGACAACAACAAGTGGTCTGCTTTGCGGGTAATCATCGGCATCCAGAGGGAGATCAAGGGGGTTGCGGTGCAGGCGTCCGTGGACGTTACCGAGTATCTGAAGGTCACCATGCAGGGCTACAAGGAGTGGGACGGCAGCAAGGTGAACTTTGACTATGCAGCCAATATGTACTCCCAGACCAATTTTGACTTTTATGTGCAGATCCGCACAGAGGGCTCCGAAAGCTGGGAGGATATTTCCGAAAGTGTCAACGACAGCATCAGCTCTTCGGATATGCTGGCAAAGTACCAGAAGATGATCAACGCAGACGGAGGCTATATCGACCTGTGCGATGTAGAAATCATAGGTAAGGATTTTTATGTCATTCCCGAATTTCCGATCTTTACGGTACATCTGGGTCTGAATTATGTACTGAAGCTTGATCTTTCCGCAGGGCTTTCCAGCAATTTCACCTACCTGGATGCGACCCAGGTGGGCATGCGGGGTAAAACAGGTGAAGGGCTTCATTCCTACAAGAATGAGCTGGTCGGGGCAAACCGGTATGCCTATAATCTGGATGCTTGCGGTTATCTCGGTGTCAAGACCGGCTTGAAAGGGGAGCTGCCCCTTTCCTTTACCGGATTCCGGAAGCTGGGCGAGGTGGGCATTGCCCTGGAGCTGGGCGCTTATGTGGACTTGTATGGCTATATGAGCCTGGAGATCACCAAGCCCCTTCAGTATTCCAGCAATGTGAACAAATCCTTTGCCGGCGGTTATTATATGGAAATGGGCATCTACCTGGAGGTGACTCTGCTGGCACGGTCCCAGGTCTTTGATGCAGAAGCCGGACTGACCCTGTTTGAGGAAAAATGGCCCCTGTACGCTACAGGCAATCGGTATATCCTATACAGTGTGGATGACACCAGCAACCGGGAATATTTCATGCATGCCAACAGTGCGGACATTCTGGATATCAGCGGTCTGAGCACCACCTGTCTGGATCTGAAAACCGGTGCGCTTACCAATGACGTGCCCCTCGGTGAGATCGGGGACTTTGTGGCACATGTGTCAGACAAAACATTTCAGTACAGCAATATGAAGCTGTCCATCGATGGGGAGAACTCGGAACTGAAGGCGAGAACCGCCACGGTTGACTTGTACTGCTCCATGCCCATGCTGTCCATGGCGGCGAAACATGCGGTGGAAGGATACATCTGTATTTCCACTCAGCTGTACTGGGCGGATCCCAGTCTGAATGTGACATCCATTGCGGACTTTACAAAGACACCGAAGGCAACCTACTGTCTGAAGTTCCCGGACGGTTCTACCAAGGAAGTGGCTGTGATGCAGACCCAGCTTGGCAAAAGCGTAGGACAGTTCGGGCTGAATAATTTGTCCCTGGATAAGATCTATCAGATGGAGGATGCACTGTACACGGAGGAGAACACATCCGTTGCAAGCTTGAAAAACTATGACAAGGAGCTGTATGACGTTTACATTTCCAAGGATACGGTGTTCTACCGGAATGCGGAGAGAAAGCAGTTCTATGTCAGCTTTGTATACTACGATGGGCTTGAAAAATGCTGGAAGTCCGATCTGCGGCTTTGCGGCGCAGGGGAGGAGCCGGTTCCGCCGGAGGCTGCGCTGCATACCAATGTACTGACCGGTTGGACAGGACATGATAATCTGACCGGGGAGGATCTGACCCAGCTGACCAAGCTGTCCGACGATCAGTATGCCTACGATCGTTACCGGTGGAGCACCATCGGTCAGGATCAGAGCCAGTCGATAAAGACCTACCGGGGCAGCGAGCAATGGCAGGTCACCAATGACATCGAGGGTTATTTCAACACGGGAACCAGCAAGCCCAATCGGGAGTTGACCTTCACCCAGACCTATGTGGCACAGTACCGGGACTGCACTGTTACGTTCCTGTATGGAACGGAGGAGGAACGGATGGCGTCTGCGGTGACGGTTCCCTTTGATACCACCCTGCTTTCTCCGACGGATTCTACATTTGTGGATAGCGCCGGTGTTCTGCTGGGCTGGGACTACAACGGGGACGGAGCCATTGACACAGAAAAGAATTCGGCTGGAACCATCATTCTGCCCCGGATCACCATTGACGGTATGGTATTCTATGGGGTTTATGAACAGCCCAACGTGACCATCCATGTGCAGCAGTATGATGTGGATCAGGCATGCTATGTGGATTCCGCCACATTCCAGGTGAAGAACAACCAGAACTTCACCTTCAACGGCGAGGAGGTATTGCTGGATGGAGAGCCGGTGATCCTGGATGGCGAAACTGTGGATTGCTTTACGAAGGCGTTGGATGTAGTGGGCGATTCAGACGCTGCAATCTTCACCGGCTGGGAAAAGCGCTTCCGGTTTGCTTCGTCCTGGTCTGCGGTCAATTTCACAGAAGGGATGCATGCATATTACCAGGAGTTCTATTTGCGACCCGGATATAATTTCAAATTAAACCTGACCTTCCTGCCGGCGGACGGCACTGCATTTACTGCGACTGTAGACGGCACGGAGCAACAACTGACCAGTCACAGCGTTTCCCTGTACCAGGGGGATATGTACGGCTGGTGGAACGATTTCAAATATAGTGTATGGTCCGGCAGTGAGGATGAGGTCACCAGATTTATTGGCTGGGACCGCAACGGGGACGGCGTTGTGGATTACTCCAATATTCAGTTTATTATGCCCAACAAGAGCATGACTCTTCGGGCAGTCTGCAAGACGGAAAAGATTCTGATCACCACCCGGATTCAGTCGCCGATTGCCTTGGACTTCCCGGAACAGATTGTTTCCTGTATCACAGATAATTCTGCGGAGGGCACATACGCCTATGTGTTTAACGGCACCTACAGTCAGTATCAGGTTCTGGATGATTACATCAGCAATCTGCCGGAAACCTCCAGATATCTGGACGAAGAAACCGGATACCAGGTTTTCTGTCACCGTTTTACAGGCTACAAGACCAGCTTTGACTACTATCCGAATGGCAAGGCGGTCAGCATCCCGGTATACAGTGAGATGACCATCCGTCAGGTGCATGTGGGACACACTGTCACCTTCCGGGCAGGCGAAAACGGATACTTTAATCAGAATGACGGCTCCACAGTGGCCGAATTTACCAGAACGCTGGACAATGGCACCTATCAGATCAGCGACTTTGTCAGTGGATACAGCACAAGCCCTCGCCGGCCTTCCGTAGGTACTTCTGACTTCTCGGTGGATTACTGGATGGACGAGGATGGAAACCGGATCGAAAATGATGCGTTCATCGTATCCAAGCAGGGGAGAGTTCTGACAGCCCATTGGATCAGCGAGACCAATGTGAACCTGAAGAGCGGCGATGTCAAGTACGGCAATTTCTTTGCAGGCAGCGGTGTTCTGGCAAATCCCAGAATGCGTCTGACGGAGGGTACACACAAATTCTCCGAGCTGACCAAGCCGGTGCAGAGCTATTACCCGGATAAGTGCCGGTATGAGGTAGTTGGCTGGACGGACAGCCGGGATACGGAGGAGATCGTACACGGGCTGGATGAGGAATTCACCATTACAGCCGGTGAAACCCCCACCTTTACCGCCCAGTGGGAGCTGACCGGTTTGGTGGTTCGCTTTGAAACCAGTGTTGCATTTAAGAGCGGCACCGGAGAAGCCCTGGTTCCCGGTCATGATTTCAACGAGAACCCCATTGTGATGCTCCCTGTGGGAAACTATAAGATCAGTGATTTCCCGGTTGTAGAAAATTGGATCGGTGGCAGCCAGGAATGGCGCTGTGTTGGCTGGAGGGATCAGAACGACAAGGAATATAAATTTGACGATCCGGATGCAGTGATCGCACTGGATACGTATGCAGTGACTCTGACACCCATCTGGGCAGGCACAAAAGCAACGGTTTCCTTCAATGCAAACGGCGGAATCTTCTTGGGCGATACGCAATATATGAGATTGACGTATACTGTGGGAGACCTTAACGAAGCGGATATGCCGCTGCCTACCCGCAGTAATACAGAATATGAATCCGGCGTCTTTGCCGGTTGGAAGTTCAAAGAATACACCAGTCAGCAGGAAACGATTGTTCCGGTTGGCGGAGTGTTCCATCTGGAGGATACCTATTATTATGCAGACGCCATCTGGAATACAGTGGAACTGAAGCACAACTACAGCTATGGCTATGACGAAACCCAGCACTGGGCAATCTGTGAAAACGAAAGCTGTGCGGATCCCATCGGTGCCAAGGAATCCCATACCGTTGGAGCGGACGGCATCTGTACCGTGTGTGGATATGGCTGCGTCACACCGCCCCTCCGAAATGGTGTGTATGAGATCTCCAATCTGGCAGAGCTGCTTGGATTTGCAAAGCTCGTCAATACAAGCGAAACCGGAGCAAATGCGATTCTGACCAGTGACATTGTAATCAACCGGAATATGCTGAACCAGAACGGAGAGCTGAACCGGAAGAATCTGATCACCTGGACGCCCATCGGCACAGCCGGCGCATATACCGGTATCTTTGATGGACAGGGACATACCATCAGCGGTGTGTATGCCACCAACAACGGAACCAATGGAAACAACCAGTATCTGGGTCTGTTCTGCGAGATTCAGAACGCAGAGATCAAAAATCTGACTCTTGCGGATTCTTGTTTTGTTGCAGATTCCACCTGCATGTACCTGGCAGGCATCGTAGGACACGCAACCGACAGCATCATTTCCTGTGTGGAGAATCGTGCAATTCTGATGGGTAAGCGGATCGGCGGTATCTGCGTCCAGGCAGACAATTGTCAGATTCTCAACTGTGTGAACGTTGGAAGGATCTTCAGTCTTTCCAGAGCATCCGGCATAGCAGCCTATGTTTCAGGTAACGGAAGCACTGTGAATTGCTACCAGGGTGGTGAGATGAGTTTGTCCGAGGCGGTGTTGCTGCATGCAGTTGCTGAAAACGCTGTTAATTGCTACTACAACACCACGATTACCGGTATTGATGCAGAAACGGGGGATGAGCCCGGTCAGACCGGCAAGGACGACAATGCGGTAAGATCCGGCGAGGTTGCATACCTGCTGGCGCAGGGGGAGAACGGTACAGTATGGGGTCAGACCATTGGCGAGGACAGCTATCCCCGGCTGCATGGCGCAGTGGTTTACCAGAACGGCAGTGTTTATGCAAACGGCGCAGCCAAGCTGGAGGGAACCTCCCTGTCTTTGAACGGAACCATCGGTGTACATTTCTACGTTTCCCTGTCCGATGTGGTCACAGAGGATGCGGACGCATATATGGAACTGACACTGCCCAACGGCGCCACCCAGCAGATCCTGGTTTCCGATGCGGATATGAAGCAGGTTGACAGCAAGGAGTACTATGTATTCTCCTGCGGTGTGGCAGCAAAGGAAATGACCCGTCAGATCCATGCACAGATCAGAAAATCGGACGGCACTTTAATGGGCGCTTATGCATACTCCGTAGAGGATTACGCAAACTACATTCTGGACGATGCCAATGGCTTTGAGCAGAATACGAAGGATCTGGCTTTGGCAATGCTGAACTACGGTGACTTTGCAGAGGCATATTTCAGCGGCAAGACCCTGGAAGAAACCACTGAAATGGCAGCAGTTACAGCAGGCAAGCTGGCTGGCTATACAAGGGTTGAGAGCGGCACTCTGCCTGCGGGCGTAACGTACTATGGCTCTACGCTTGTACTGGAATCCGGCATGATCCTGCGGCATTATTTCCTGGTGGAGCCGGGTACGGATGTAAGCGCATACGGCTTTACCGGCAATAAGGATCACTACTACTATATGGATCTTTCTGCAGTGCCCGGAACAGCAACAGGAGCGTGTGTGATTGGCGGCTATACCCTCAGCTATGATCCCATGTGCTATGTGCGTGCGGTACTGACAAGTCAGAAATCTACGGACAGTCTGAAACTGGTTGCAAAAGCACTGTATCTCTATCACCGGGCAGCAGAAGCATATCAGCAGGCATAATTCCAATTCTTCCATAAAGCGAACAGCCTCATCGGGTAATCCGGTGAGGCTGTTTTGCGTCAGTATGCATCTACTGTATGAGCTTATCCAAGCATCACAGCCACAATAAACGATGTGTCTGTATGGGTGATCTCCATTTTGCCCCGGTTCTGTTCCACGATGCTGCGCACGGAGACAAGCCCGATGCCGCTGCCCGTATGCTTGGTGGACAGATACAACCCGTTCTTGTTGGGCAGTAGTGTACCGGCGTAGGTATTGCTGATTTTGAACAGGATCATGCCTCCGCTGCAAACGCTTTTGATGGTGATTTTACGCTTGCCTGTTTCCACATGCCGACTGGCTTCTAATGCGTTTTCCAGCAAATTTCCAAGTAGAACGGAAAGTACATTGTCCGGGATATTAAGATCCTCCGGCACCTGCACCGCCGCTTCAAAATCGGTTTCCTGATTTTTTGCCTGTTGGGCAAAGTATAGCAGCAGGGCGTTGACTGCGTAATGGTCGCAGAAGCGGAAGGAACGGTCATCCGGCATGGTCAGCTTGTATGCTTCCAGATATTGCTTTGCCTCTGCGTATTTCTGATCTTCCAGCAAAGATTGCAGGAGGAGCACATGATGCCGCATATCGTGCTTCGCCTGTCTTGCTTGATCGATGCGCTCCTTCAAGTTTTCATATTGCAGCTGCTGGGTGATGAGGGCGTGATTCTGCTCGGAAAGCCGGACGTTTGTGTCAATAACACGGATGTGGCAGATCACCATATGGTAAATTAGCAGGGCGCCCAGGTTGATGAGCAGGAGAAAGATCGTGTTGGAGGGATCCATTGCAAAGGCCAGGGCGGATTCGCTGCTGCCGTAAAGCCGATAGTACCACTCCACATAAAACGTGGCTGGGATCAGCCAGATAAAATGCCAGGTGGGCTTTGCGGTGTCCTGTTCTAAAGCGGTGGAATAGGTGCGACCCATATATACGGCCAGGGGGATCAGCAGCAGAAGCTCCAGCAGGAACATAATCAGCGAAAAGCTCCACCGATAGCCTTGAATGGCCAGAGTCGGAAAATAGATGCCCTCGATGCACTTGGAGCAAGCCGTGATAAAATTTGCAATGTTGGACAGCATCAGCAGGGTGAAAAGTGCCTTACCAAAGTCCGTCCTGACCGCCAGAAAGTAAAAGAGGGCATACATGATAGTGCTCAGCGCACTGAGCATGCCGGCATTGCCGCCCCACATCCCCGCCCACAGACCAATGAAAACCTGTAGGATGGCTGCCGCCACAATCAGCAGCGTGGTGATCCGCTTGGAAAACCGCAGGCTGTTGCGGAACGGATATAACGCAATGGCGATGTAGGGGGTGAAATTTAGCTGGGAATACAGGATCATTTCCAGGATGTGCCCGGATCCGGACATTACAGATCCACCTCCCGGCTGAGCGTGCGGAACTGAAACTCACTGTACTGTGCCTGGGCATCCTTGCAGATCCGTCGGGCGATGGGCAGAGTGGTTCCGTCCTTCATCAAGAAGCTATCTCCGGAAAGGCGTGCTACTTCATAAAAATTCAAGAGCACGCCTTTCATCGGTGAAAAGAAGTACCCGAATGGCATCAGCAGCTTCTGGATCTCCGCAAAGGAAGCATACACCGTGTGGTGCTTTCCGGTTTTCATATGAAAGCGCATCCGGTGATTGCTGTATTCTGCGTAGATCACGCTGCGGCAGCGCAGGGCAGCTCCGTCCGGCAGAAGCACGGAACGGGACTGCTCAATCTGAGCGGCGTCCAGCTTGTGCAGCAGCCGTGCCACCTTTTCTGCGGTAATGGGCTTTTGCAGGTAGTCCCTGGCATTGACTGCATAGGTTTCTGCGGCGAATTCGTTGGAGGAGGTGCAGAATGCAATTTGGACAGACTGGTCAGTTTGCCGGATCTGCTCTGCCACAGCGATGCCATTACGCCGTTCCATATAGATATCCAGTACGATCAGATCATAAGCTCCGGCAGTCCATGCCTGGAGAAATGCTTCGCCGCTTGGATAGGTGTCGATCCGGTGGATGGCGTCAAACATCTGGGTCAACTGCGCCTCAAACAGACTGGAAAGCAGACGCAGAGCTTCTGCATCATCGTCCACCAAAGCGATGTTCACATTCAGCACCTCCCGTCAGTCTACTGCGATTCTGTTGTTATCATAGCATAGTTTCTTCTTTTTTGCAACCGTTTCCGCCGGAGGATGCCTGGCATACATTGCTCAGAAATGCTTTTTGGGCATTTCTATATATGCAAAACAGGTATTTTACATTTGCCCGTTAGTGGGGTATAATACAGGTATCGGGAGGGGATCATGAAATGTCGATGACAGAATTGGAGGGGCTGGAGGAATGTCTGGCGGATTTCGGATGCAGCAACCGGGAAAAAGCAGAGATTCTGCGATGTCATGCCCGCCGGGATATTCCGGGCATGATCCGGCTGCTTCGCAGGCATCGTCAGACCCTGCTGGACAGGATCCACAAGGAAGAAGCACAAATCAGCTACCTGGATTATCTGGTGTTTCAACTGGAAAAAGAGATCGAAACAAAGTTGCGAAAGGATGATTGAAATGTTAGGAAATTTTGTTTATGCCAATCCCACAAAGCTATATTTCGGGGCGGATGCTCTGAACGGTCTGAACACAGAGCTTCCCAAGTATGGTAAAAATGTTGTGCTGGTGTACGGGGGCGGTTCGATTAAAAAGAACGGGCTGTATGATGCGGTCACTGAAATTTTGAAGGACAACGGAAAGAATGTGTCGGAGATTGCCGGCGTGATGCCCAATCCCACCATTGAAAAACTGTACGAGGGCATGGAGATTGCCAGAAATGCAAAGGTGGATCTGATTCTTGCGGTGGGAGGCGGCTCTGTGTGTGACTATGCGAAAGCCCTGTCCGTATCTGTCAACTGTCCGGAGGATCCCTGGGAGAAGTACTATATCAAGTTTGATGAGCCGACCTGTGAAACCATTCCGGTGGGCTGCGTGCTGACTATGGCTGGCACCGGCTCGGAGATGAACGCCGGTGCGGTTATCACCAATCACAAGGCAAAGCTGAAGATCGGTCATGTGTTTGCAGACGAGAAGATCATGCCCCGGTTTTCGATCCTCAACCCCAACTACACCATGACCCTGCCGAAGTATCAGATGTGTGCAGGCATCTACGACATTTTCAATCACATTTGCGAGCAGTATTTTTCCGGCACGGATGACAACACCAGTGATTATATCAGTGAGGGACTGATGCAGTCCCTGATTCATTCCAGCCGAATCGCCAATGCGAACCCTCAGGATTATGAGGCACGGTCCAATATTATGTGGACGGCAACCTGGGCGCTGAATACGCTTGTGGCAAAGGGGAAGTCCACGGACTGGATGGTGCATATGCTGGGTCAGGCGGTAGGCGCAGTGACGGATGCTACCCACGGCATGACCCTTGCGGCAGTTTCCTTGGCGTACTACCATTATATCCTGGAGGCAGGACTGCCCAAGTTCGTGCGCTTTGCAGAAAATGTATGGCATGTGGATCCGGCTGGAAAGACGGACAAGGAAATTGCCCTTGCAGGTCTGGCGGCAATGGAAAGCTGGATGCAGGAGCTGGGACTTGCGATGCATCTGAGAGAACTGGGTGCGACCGATGACTTGATCGAGGATATGGTAAACGCCACATTGATCCTGGATGGAGGCTACCGGGTTCTCACCAAGGAGGATATCAGAAAGATTCTACAGACATCCATGTGAGGTGAAGACTTATGACAAAAAAACTATGCAGTGCTTGCCTGATGCTTTTGATGGTGTTTTCCTTTGCATCCTGCCAGAGCGGGAATGGGGAAGGCACCGCCTCTACAGCGCAGACCACACAGGCCGTACAGACAAAGGCGGCTTCTACAGAGACGGAACCGGAGCCTGAAACGACCCGGAGCACGAAAAAAACGGCGGTGGTGTATTTCTCTGCAACCGGCAATACGGGAAAGGCTGCACAGCTTCTGGCGGAGGAAACCGGGGGAGATCTGTTTGAGATCCAGCCCAAGGATCCCTATACGGAGGCGGATCTGGACTATAACCAGGATGACTGCCGGGCAAACCGGGAGCAGCAGGATACGGCGGCAAGACCGGAGATTGGCAACGATTTGTCGGCGGTGGAATCCTATGACGTGCTGTATCTGGGGTATCCCATCTGGTGGGGTACCCATCCCCGCATCATTGAAACCTTCCTGGACAGCTATGATCTGTCCGGCGCACAGGTGTACACCTTCTGCATCTCCGGCGGCAGTACCATTGAGAAAAGCGTGGGCGAATTGCAGAGCATGTATGCCAAGCTGCACATTGTGGAGGGAAAACGGCTGAACGGTGCTTCCGGGGAAGATATCCGGACGTAGCTGGGTGAATGCATCACTCCGTCCCGGTAATAAAAAGCGGCGTTCTGAAAGGATTGCGCTCATATAGAAGTTTTATCACAGCTACTATAAGCAAGACCTTTACAGCAAGCTATGAAACAGAACAGGCAGAGTTGGAATTGACTCTGCCTGTTCTTAGTTATAAATAGATTATTTTTTACTTGCAGATTGTCTTGGCTGTGAGTCAATTATAAACAGAAATGGTGGATCATCTCCCGCATCAACTTTATTCTTATATAGTTCTTTTATGTAGATATAGCCATTGGAATGAACACTTCTATAGGCGATGAAGCGGCACTCGTATTTGCCTCTCAGTTTTATTCTTCTATAGGATTTGGTAAGAGTATAGAAGTATCTTTTAATCAAGCCAAAGCTGCTTTAATGTTAGAGGGTATTCCTGAAGAAACAACACCCGAATTGTTTGTTCGAGATGGATTGCAAGCTAACAGTATTATTTTAGTTCAACCAGAATAACATCATCTATAAATCAGAAATATTTTCGTAAAGGCTGTGAAGCGGAATATACTTCCGCACCGCAGCTTTTTTATTATTTCCGGACAAATTACACTGGGGAAAATGGAAATTTCACTAAAAGTTCGTGCGCAATTGCGGCTGGACAAACGGCTTAATTGCGCGCTATAATTTGATTGTGGAGATACCACGGCAGATACAAACAAAACAAGGAGAGAATAAAACGGAAGGAGGTGGCGGTATGCTTGCCTATGAACAGCAGACAAAAAAGCTCCTGAACAAGCGTCAGGCGGTGCTTGACCGTATCGAGAGTGACAAGGCTGAGATCGAAAAGATCAATGCAAAGCTGAACGCTATCCAGCTCGCTAAGATCAGGGACGCACTTGGCTGTGATGAGCAGGGACTTTTTGAGCTTATTACAAAGCACCCTGAACAGCTTGCAAAGCTGAAACAGGAGAGTACTGCCGATAGCGATACAGATACAGCTCAGGACAGTGATGAATCCGAACTTATCGGACAGACTTCTTTCTTTGATGAGAAGTCTTTCAAGGACTGATAGTCCAACAAAAAAGCTGTGATATGGGACGGCAGCAATGCCGTTCCGCACAGCTATCATAAAAGTATAAGACAACAACAAAACGAGGGTAAGAAAGAGAAAGCGAAGCCCTCACTCTATATGCGTAGAGATAGACAAGCAAAGGAGAAAGTTCGCTATGAATAATAAAGATTATACTGCCGTAGAAAATACGGCAACAGAAACTGTGTCCGAGTACAAGATCGGACATACGCTGTATACGGTCAAGACCGTATTTAACCCTGCTTCAAAGGCAAGCCTTTCGGATATTCTGAAACGGCTCATAATCCGTGAGTGTGAGAATTTCCTCGGTGAATTCGGACAAGAACCCGAGAAGCAGGCTGTGTAACTTTGGAATATCGGCGCATTGTATTTATTTTCGGTGCGCGCTATAATGATAACATAGCTTGCTGTATCTGTCGGAAAGGAAGGTTAATATGACAGACAAGATCACAGCATTATATTGTCGTCTTTCACAGGACGATATATTACAGGGTGAGAGCAACAGCATCACCAATCAGAAGGCTATCCTCAAGAAGTACGCTGATGATAACGGTTTCCATAACCCGGTTTTCTACGTCGATGACGGAGTCTCCGGTACAACGTGGGAACGAGAAGGCTTCAAGGCTATGATGGCTGACATTGAGGACGGCAAAGTAGGTACGGTCATCACTAAGGATTTGAGCCGCCTTGGCAGAGACTATCTGAAAACCGGAGAATACATCGAGATCATTTTCCCTGATTACGATGTTCGCTATATCGCTATCAACGATAATGTAGATACCTTCAAGTCAGAAAATGAGCTGCTTGCATTCAAGAACATTTTTAATGACTGGTATGCTCGTGATACAAGCAAGAAGATAAAAGCTGTTTTCAAGGCTAAGGGACAGTCGGGAAAGCCACTTTCTGTGCCGATTTACGGCTATAAAAAGTCCGAAGCTGACAAAAATCTGTGGCTCGTTGACGATGAAGCTGCTGAGGCTGTCCGCAGGATATTCAAGCTCTGCATTGAGGGCTACGGTCCGGCGCAGATTGCCCGCATTCTCACGCAGGAAGGTATCCCGACTCCTACAGCCTACGCTCTGTCACAGGGTAGGGATAATGGTCACAAGAACGCTAAGCTGCATCGCTGGAGCGGAAAAACCATCAGCCACATTCTTGACCGTCCTGAATACATCGGTCATACGGTCAATTTCAGAACACACAAGAAGTCCTACAAAAACAAGAAGACTGCCCCCTTCCCGGTAAAATAGACACGAAAAAGCACACAAAAGTCGAATGAAT